>CEUS01000629.1_pt1 | contig 54985 bp, 57 predicted proteins | sample 427031 | NCBI WGS metagenome assembly CEUS01 (sample SAMEA2622837, study PRJEB7988) | marine metagenome | biome: marine biome (ENVO:00000447); feature: marine epipelagic mixed layer (ENVO:xxxxxxxxx); material: "saline water (ENVO:00002010), including plankton (ENVO:xxxxxxxx)" | depth 140 m
GGTAGCTCAGCTTCGAACACAATCTACGAAGACGAACATTGTCTTGCTTTCATGGACATCCTGCCGATGACCCCGGGGCATTGCCTAGTCATACCCAAGCGTCACGTAAGAGACATATTTGAACTTGATGATGACACTGCGGCTCACGTCTTGGTCGCGTGCCGATCCGTAGCCCACCTCATCCGTAACCGACTCGAACCTTTAGGAATCAATCTGGTCAACAACAACGGGGCAGCGGCTGATCAGTCACAATTCCACTTTCATGTGCATCTTGTTCCTCGGTACGGGCGCGACCGCCTTCTCCATCCTTGGGAAAGGTCGTACGGCAACCCAGATCAGATTCGTTCCATAGCCGAAATTCTGCGCGGTGAACGAGAACTTCCCAGACCCGAAGAGGACAGATAAAGGTTCTTGAAGCTAGGTTCACGAGTATGACGCAACGCTACGAAGAATTTTCTGCACTCTCCATCACTGGCCCTGACCAAGACGGCATCTTGGATATCTGCATCGACACGCCAGGCAAACTAAACGCTGTCGATGAAGCCAAGCACCTTGCTCTAGCCGACGTATGGAAGGCCGTTGATAGCGATCCCGACACTCGGGTGGTCGTGATCCACGGCGCTAACGGAACTTTTTCAGCCGGCGGCGATATGGCCATGATTGAGAAGATCATGGATGACTTTGAATATCGATCTAATTCTCTCCGCGAAGCTCGCGACATTGTCTACAACATGATCAACTGCTCCAAGGTCATCATCTCTGCAATAGAAGGGGTCGCTGTGGGAGCAGGCCTCGCCGCTGCCTTCATGGCAGACATTTCGGTTGTCGGCAAGAACGCTCGAATTCTGGACGGCCACACAAAGCTTGGAGTAGCTGCCGGTGATCACGCTGCGATTATTTGGCCTCTCCTATGCGGTATGGCGAAAGCAAAGTATTACTTGTTGACCTGCGATTCGATGTCCGGCGAAGAGGCCGAGGCTATGGGCTTGGCAAGTGTCTGTGTTGACGATGAAGAGGTCATCGACGAGGCCTATGCCATAGCTCGAAAGTTAGCCAATGGCAGCCAGTCCGCCATTAGATGGACAAAGTACAGCCTTAACAACTGGCTTCGGTCCGCTGGGCCAGCCTTCGATACCTCGGTCGCATTGGAAATGTTGGGCTTTACCGGTCCTGACGTGCGAGAAGGTCACGCTGCAATAATGGAGAAGAGGAAACCCAACTTCGGTTAGACAGAGCTAAGTCGTTAGTTGTTCTAGTGCGGTCTCAAGTTTCTGCAGGGCGGCAACGGGTTGCTTGACTTCAACGACATTAAGACCACAGGCGCGAGCCGCGTCCAGATTGACTCGGTTGTCATCTAGAAACACAACATGCTCGGCTCGAACGCCCAACTGTTCTAACGCATGCATGTAAATCCGGTGCTCTGGCTTTCGCATTCCAACGAATGCAGAATTAATTACGACATCGAAAAGCTCATCGACCGGCAGACCGTCGTTCACCATCGGCCAAGCTTCAGCAATATTGTTCGTCAAAAGTCCTGTTAGGAAGCCTCGTTCCCTTAACTGAGAGATCCTCTCCACGACTTCGGGTATCACTGTCAAATGACGAAATAGGAAATGAGCGCTCTGAGGGTCCCATATCGTTTCGGCTCCAGGGAGATCTTCGCGAGACCAGGTCAGATAAGCGTCAAGACTGAGTTCTCCCCTCTCAAGTCGAGCAAATTGCGAATCTGGATCATCGTCTCTGTATGCATTGCGGCGCAGTCGCATCTTGTCCTGGTCTACATCAATTTCTCTATAGAGCTTTTCCACGATTGGTCCCGGCGGCACAGTTATGACCCCTCCCCAATCGAAAAGAACGGCATCTATGTTTGATTCTTTCGATGTGACGGTCACGCGGGGTCGGACCTCCAAGAAGTTGTAAGTTCTGCGAGTAGAGCATTGATTAGCCGAAAAGATGCGTCACCAAGTCTGTTTCACTATGTGACTTTTGAGGCCGTTACGACCTCTCTTATTTCTACCCGATCAAGCCAGTCTGGGGTGGTAGGCGGATCCTCATTAATTAGAACCGCCACAGCTCGGATTCCGTTAGGGCAGGACTCAGGCCATGGAGTGAATCCGTCGGTGATAATGATCAGCAAATCTGCAGGTGGATAGCTTTGAGCAGCGGCGTCGATTCCTTGACTGAGATCTGTTCCACCGCCTCCAATGAGGTTCAAATCGGAAGAGTGGCGAACTATTTGCGGTTTGCCCACTACCGAATCACACGTAAAGACTTTCAAGAAATTGAACCGAATTCCCGCCGCCGACATCAGGCCATCAATCTCACCTAGTGCCTGACTCAGAAGTTCTTCACTCATTGACGCGCTGGTGTCGAGCACTATGGAAATTTCAGGGAGTCGACTCTTCAAACTTGGAAGTATGACTTTGGAGCTACTTCTCCATCTGCGACTGGGTCTTTGGTAGCTGTAGTCAACGGCGCCAGCGACCTCTGTTATACCTCTACGAAGGGTGGTTCTTAACTCCTTGCGCCAATCGACCTGAGGTTCGAGCACCAGGTCAGCCCACCGAAGCCATCCCCCGGGGGTTGACCCATAGATTCTGTGATGTGCAACAGTCTCAGAAGCAACCCTCCGTCTAATCAAGTCTCTTTCTTCTGATCCGATACCTCGGTCGTTGTCATCACCATAGGGCTGGTCCCAGGATCGCGGATTACCGTGAGCTGAGCTACCGCAGTCACGCGAACTACTAACCCGCGGTGTTCCTTGAAAGAAATACTCTTCTCCAAAGAGCGAGTCGGGCATTCCAAGTTCATCAGCGCTCGCCGCATTGAGTGGCACCGGGTGACCTGTCTCCAAGTCGTCGTTTATCTCCGCGTCTGAGGCATCAATCCAATGGGTCAGTTCCGCTTCTTGAATACCGATCTCTCTAGCTCTGCTCGCATGACCCCGGAGCAAATGGCCAACTTGGTGAACCAGTTCCACTCCAAGCATTTCAACTTCCCAGTCGCGCGTCTCAGCGTGGTCTACATATATGCGGAAATGTTCATCTCCTGCCACCCCACCAACTGTTTCATCAGAGATAAATCTCATGGCAAACAAAGCAGACGCCAGGTATGGGTAGTTATAAGCCGCCCACAATCGAGCCGCCACTATTCGCTCTTCAGAACTCATTCAACAAGCCCGGCAGCCCTCAAAACTGGCAGGAACGCTGCTGCTTCTGGAGGGGCGCTGACCCCCTCCGGACGAATTTGTGCCAACACCCTCGCAGCCATAGCCCCTACATCGGGTGCTTGTGTAGTGGCCACGGCCAGCACGCGCCATCCAGCTAACCACCGTTCAGGAGTCGGATCCGCAGCCACGGCTCCAGCTACTGCTGAGAGGGCCGCGTACAAACGATCACCTCGATCAGGAAAGACAACTCCGTCTGGATCTCGAAGAGCTATTTCAGGATCGGGCAGATCCAACTCTTGAAGCCATGTGAGGAATTCAATTCCCGCTCCTTCGCCTACACAACCAATAACTAAGTTTCTTATGATTTCCGGGGAGGCATCGAGCACCTGAGCGGCCGCTAGCAACTTAGAGAGCATTTCCCAGGTTCTAGGGCTCGGCCATGCTTTTCCGGCAAGCGCACGTTCGGTCGGCGGCTGTATGACTAACGACGGCCTGACCGCTAAAAAGCCCCCCACGAGCGCTGCGCCGCTAGGAATTTGTTTTTCCCAACCCCCGGGGAGATTTGGAACACGTGGTGATGGGAAGCCCGCCATCAAACCCGTGGCCACGCCGACAGGGTCGATTGACCAATCAAGGTGACAAAACCTATTGGCAAGTGGTGAGGACAGATCCCACCCATCGGCCGCCTGATCAGGAGGGTTCGCCGCAGCCACTATCGACAATTCTTCCGGCAGGGACAAATCGCCCACTACCCGTTCGAGCACCACTCTTAAAAGCGCGGCTTGAACTGCAGGCGGAGCGGTCGAAATTTCGTCGAGAAACAGCAGCCCACCACCAGCATCTAAAAGCCGTTTCGCCCATCGAGGAGGAGCGAACTCAACCTGCTCTTCGCTCACAACCGGGAGTCCACTGAAATCACTGGGCTCACGAATACTTGCTATGACCACTTCATAGGGCAAACCTACGGCTTCACACATCGCAGTAACGGCTGAGCTTTTACCGGTTCCAGGAGGGCCCCAAAGCAACACGGGAACGCGAACCGCCACAGCTAACGATAGGGCTTCCAGGACCGCATCGTTCTGATTTGCCATGGACGTAGTCTCCTCGAATTTTGGCTGCCTGTCTCCCATCTTGGTAGCACGCGGCTGTCGTCGCGCGGATAATCTGCGAGCTAATGGAAGAACACCTAACTGCACACGAAGATGTCACACCTATGGCAGACGCAGCCACTGGGCCGCTAAAGGGGATTCGCATTCTGGACTGCACCCAGGCCATAGCCGGTCCGTGGTCCACCATGATGCTTGGCGACCTTGGCGCTGACGTGATCAAGATTGAAGCGCCTCGCGGTGACTTGCAACGACCTATGGCGCCCTACACGCGCGAGGACAAGGAACGTTCTTATGGAGGTTCCTTTTCTACCTATAACCGGAATAAGCGGGGAATCGTTCTTGATTTCAATAAGGCCGAAGACAAAGAACAGTTCCTTGCTCTTGTCGAAACTGCTGATGCCGTCGTGGAAAATATGCGTGCCGGTGTCATGGACAATCTCGGCTTAGGTTGGGAAACGCTTCGAGAACGTAATCCTCGACTGGTGTACGGAGCAATTAGGGGCTTCGGAGATCCACGAACTGGAGCTAGCCCTCATGCCGACTGGCCCGCTTATGACGTCATCGCGCAGGCGATGGGAGGACTCGTTGCACAAAATGGAAATGGGCCCGAGAATCGAATTCAGGTCGGCCCATTTATTGGGGACATATATCCGGGAACTATTGGGGCTATGGGTGTTTTGGCTGCGTTGTTTCATGCGCAAAGGACCGGTGAAGGTCAGTTCGTCGATGTAGCGATGGTCGACTCGATAATGGCGCTGGCTGAAATGGGAGTAATGCGTTACTCCTACTTGGGTAGAGCCGATACTCCTCCGAGCGGCAATCGAAATGACTTTGCTGTTCCGTTTGACGTGTTCGAGACTAAAGATGGTTCGATGGCTATCGCAGCTCCCACCGATCATCATTGGCAGGAGTTGGCAACCGCTATGGGACACCCTGAATGGGGAGCAGACGAGGACAAAGCGACTATTCGAGCTCGGGTACTGAATCGCGAACCTTTGGATAGCGCGTTGACGGAGTGGGCTAGGAACCGAACCAACCAAGAAATCCTTGACCTAATAGGCGGAAGAGTGCCCTGTGGGCCCGTCAACTTACCTGGTGATCTATTTTCAGATCCGCACGTTGAGGCCCGAGAAATGCTCGTAGCCGTCGAGCAGCCGAGCGGCCGACCAATCGTTCAAGTTGCCTCTCCAATCAAAATGACGAGGACCCCTACGGGAATCCATCGGCGCGCACCTCGACTTGGAGAACATACTGACGAGGTTTTAGGGGAGATCGACGAGCTTCGAGGTCGTTTCAATTAGGTCCTTCGACCGACGAAATCCGCTATCAACTGTGTTGCGCATCTGCGCACTGATAAGCCACATCGACAAGTCCTTCACCTCTGGCGTCGAGTAGGACAGACTTCCCAAGTTGATTCATGACATAGCCCATAGATAGGCCTAGTTGAGGGTCCGCGAAACCGATTGACCCACCAGCGCCCACATGGCCGAAAGCACCTTCACGGATGTTGACCGAGTCATGGTCTCCAGTCCTTGAACGTCGATTATCCATTCTCAACATGAAGCCTTCAGAAAAGCGTGTTGGTAGCAGAAGCATCGCATCACATTCAGTTGCTACTGAGACGCTAGTCATGCGCTGAGCCTGTCTGGCGCTCACAAACTCACCTATGGCACATGGTTTATAGACCCGGGCCAGACCACGGGCATTAGTAATTCCACCCCCGCCCCCTAGTTCAGCAGACCACACTTCCGGAGAATCTCCCTTTGCTCCACCTCGGTTACGCCATGCTCTGCCCTGCAACCCGTCGGCATCAGCGAGAAAAGCTTCGGTAAAGGCTGAAAATTTTTCGTGGGCTCCCGGTCGAAACGGCTGTAAGGCCGAAACACGGTGGTGTTCTTCTGATGGTAAGCCGATCCAAAAATCAGCACCTGAAGGCTCGGCAACATCCTCTTTGAAAAAAGTCCCTAAGCTTTTACCCGACGCTCGACGCACCAACTCGCCAGCGACCCACCCGAACGACATTAAGTGGTAACCATTCCGAGTTCCTGGGGACCACCATGGCTCTTCCGCCGCTACCCGGTCACACATGTAATCCCAATCAAACGCAGCTCCTTGCGGTAACTCCTCCCGAAAAGCGGCGACGCCTGTGGTGTGATTCAACATCATGCGGTTGGTAATTGCGGCTTTCGTTCCGTGAGCAAATTCCGGCCAAACCTCTGAAACCGGCGCGTCGAGGTCAAGCAGTCCTCTATCGGCAAGGAGATGACAAGCAAGCGCTACTGCCCCCTTCGTGCATGAGTTGACAACAGCGATCGTGTCTTCGTTCCAAGGGTTTCCGAGGGTGTCACTTTCCCCGGCCCATAGGTCCACGACGGTTTCACCTTCAAATGTGATGCAAATGGAGGCACCAAGTTCCCCTAGAGAATGAAAGTTAGATACGAACTTCTCATGAATAGGTTCCCATCCTTCACTTACTGTTCCATGAATTTCGACGCTCATAGCTGCCAGATTGTCACGTCACAGGCAGTTATGTCTCCTCATTGACGATGTCCTCAGGTAGTTTCACCGTAATGGCGAAGCGCAAAAAGAGACGTCCAGCTATGCGTCACCCTCATCACAGTTCACCGCCTGTGCTAGCCGGCGCAGTGTCGCCCATAAAAACGGTGCCAGCAGATATACCGCGCCCGGATTACGCCGAAAGCGGTGTTCCGCAAGTAACGGCACCCGACGACCTCAAGAAGGACATCGCTACCATCGAACGAATGCGTCTCGCCGGGTCAGCGGCAAGAAGAGTGCTCCGTAAAGTCGCCAACGAAATAAGCCCGGGGGTAACTACCGACTACCTCGATCAGGTGTGCCACCAAGCATGTATTGAAGAAGGGGGTTATCCAAGCCCGCTGAATTACAACGGATACCCCAAATCACTTTGCACCTCTATCAACGAAATTATTTGCCACGGAATTCCAGATGATCGACCGCTTCGTGAGGGCGACATTATCAACTGCGACGTAACAATCTTTCTAGATGGAGTTCACGGTGACCACAGCGAAACTTTCGCTGTCGGCAACATTGATCAACCGTCGACTGATCTCATTCGGATTACCAGAGAATGCCTGTACCTAGGAATAGGCGCGGTGCGCGCTGGTGGGTTCGTGAACGAAATCGGCAAAGCTATTCAAACTCACGCAGAGGCAGCAGGGTTCGGTGTAGTGCGGGAATTTATCGGTCACGGCGTCGGCGAAGTCTTTCATCACCTACCTAATATCCCCCATTATTACGAGCCTTCAGCCCGCTTCGAGTTCGCATCTGGAATGACTTTTACGATCGAACCCATGATCACCATTGGATCACCGTCGGCCAATCTATGGGAAGACGGTTGGACGGCAGCCACCAGTGATTTGAGTCGCACGGCTCAGTTCGAACATACGATCTTGGTCAGAGACGACGGAGTTGAAATTCTGACGCTAGAAGACAACGAACCTCAGCCTTTCTTGGCTAGTGGCGGTGGTGCTGACTGGCCACAAACGATCTCCACCGGCACTAAAAATTCACAGGAATAAACGCATGGACGCTAAGAAACTGCTGATAAGTCTGTGTTTAGTCTCAGCTCTGCTGACCAGTTGTGAGAGCCAACCCAAAGCTCGCCCAATTCCATCTACGACGCCCGTCCTGACGACGTTGCGTCCGGAGCTCACGACTACGACAACTGAAAAAGTGATCCAACGGATGGCTTATACCGTCCAGCCGGGTGACACGCTCAGCAAGATAGCCAAAGCGTTCAATGTATCTGTGTCGGAACTGATGCGCGAGAATGGCAAAGAAGACACGATCCTTGGTATCGGCGAAACCCTATTTATCCCTCCCCCGTCAAGCGACATTTCCGAATGACAGCGACTTCCATCAAGTCCCGTGTGAGGTGGGTTGCCCTACTGACGGCAGGAACTCTCGCTTGCACCGCCCAAAAAAATCCCGCTCCTCCGATCGACACTTCACCATCGTCTATGTCCAAAACCACTACATCGGCTGTAGAAGAATTCCGCGAAAAGTATGTTGTTGTCAAAGGTGACACGCTGATCGCTATCTCGGATCGGTTCGGCATTGACTTGAACGACTTAGTCCGGGAGAACAACATCGCTGATCCGACCCTTATCTATGTGGGTCAGGTGCTGTTGATCCCTCCTCCTCCTGACGAAGGTGATGGACCCCTACTTACGATTCCTCCGCCGACTGATCCTCTTCTGCCAACGCTTGAACCAACCACGTCAACCTCGCCACAGTGATGCAACGCCGGAGCTGCCTGGATTTGTTCTACGCGGCGTGCAACTGTGATTGGGTGATATCAGGGAGACGCGAGTGACTGAGCAGAGTCAATTCACCTCAAGAGTCGACCAACTTGATCAGCAAGTTGACGAGTGGTGGGAACGTTGGAGGGGCATGCCCACGGTCGACCGCTTATTTTTTAGTGCTTCTAACCTCGGTGACTTCAGTCTTATATGGCACATCGTCGGTGGAGTTCGGGCTCTACCTCCGGGGAGAAAGACGGGTTCAGCAGTTGGGTTTAGCGCCCTTTTGGGACTCGAGTCACTACTTGTGAACCAAGGAGTCAAGAGATTTTTTGTTCGTAATCGGCCCGGATCAGCTGATGAGAACACCACGAAGCACCAGCTTCGTCAGCCAATCACATCCAGTTTTCCATCTGGTCACGCGTCGGCGGCATTTTGTGCTTCGACTGTTCTCGCTAGACGCTCTAAATTTGGTTCGCTGTGGCACCTAGTAGCGGGAGTCGTTGCATGCTCCCGTATCCACGTGCGTCTACACCACGCCTCTGATGTGGGAGCCGGGGCCTGCCTAGGGTTTTTATTAGGAAAGACGATCGGGAGGCTCGTGCCCAAGGGTTAGGCGCGGCGAGAATGCCAAATCGCCACGGTGCTACGCCTGAGCAGAAACTTCCATCTCTGATTCAACATCTGCGATATCAATCGTTATATCGGCCGAGGATTGTTCGGTCCGAATTAACGCTGAGCGGATATCAAGCAGCACATCGGTTACTTCGCTAGCCGATATCAACTCTCGTTGCATAAAGCTTCCCAGAGAACCGTCGACTATTGACAGAGCCTCTTTAACGTTTTCCGGGACAACTATTTGCACGTCCTGAGTTTCGCTCACCAGATGCTCCTATTCGCTGGAATCAAATTGCCAACTGCTTCTCTCACCCTAGCGCTCTCAGTTACCTCATAACGAGCATATTTGACACAAGAAACGTGTAGAGCTGGAAGAGTAGGTTGAAGGGAATGAGCAACAAGTCAAATATTCCTCTTGGCGTTACCTACGGAAGCTTGGGAGTTTTCGGACCGGGAGCGGTGCCGGAAATCGCCCAGACGGCGACCTCATTGGGATATCAATCTTTCTGGACCGTTGAGGCAACGGGAACAGACGCCGTCAGTCTGTTAGGGGCGGTTTCACAAGCCGCTCCAGACCTCGATCTGGCAACTGGAATAATGCCCGTTCAACTTCGCAGCCCGTCACTCTCCGCGATGACAGCTGCAACGCTTCAAGCACTAAATCCAAATCGAACAATCTGGGTTGGTTTGGGTGTTTCGGCACCTGGCGTACTGAGTCAACATGGAATATCAGCGCCCGACCGACCAATCGCGATGATGCGCGAATACGTTGCTTTGCTGAGGGAGTGTCTGTCAGGTGAGTCCGTAACCTTCCAGGGCGATTTTTGGGAGGTGAAACGCTTTCGTTTGGCGTTACGAAAGCTAGAAAGCACACCAAAAATTGTAGTGGCGGCTCTAAACCCCCAAATGTTGAAACTCGCAGGGGAAATAGCGGACGCTGTGCTCCTCAACTACATTCCACCGGCGCATGTTCCTAAAACAATTCGACATATCCGCGAAGGCGGGGATGCGCTCGTCATGAGTAACGTTCACGTTGCCGTCGCCGACTTTGATGAAGCGCAACGCTCGGCCCGCAAAGACCTATTCAACTACGCGATGGCCGACGGATACGCAAATATGTTCCGCTCAGCGGGCTTTGACACTGAAGTCGATGAACTTCGCTCGCATCAGGAGCAACGAGACCGAGAGAGCGCTCTCAACGCCGTAAGCGAACGCATGATTCAAGCGATCAACTTCATCGGGTCTAGGGACGAAGTAGCTGGCTTTGTTCGTGAATATGTGGACGCTGGTGTGGAATACCCAATTATCATGCCCATGCCCTGGGGAGAGGACCGCAAACTTGTAACCACACTAACGCTGGAGGCAGCAGCTGCTTTCCAATAGTGACAACCAGGTCGACTTGCGTGAAATCGTTGACGTATCGATTCCCAAGGCCTTGCACAACCTTCACACAACTCGGTCTCCAGGAGATGCAGTAGAGCTCCTTTTCGGCACCAGTCCAAGCAGACAGCGAATCGCTGATGTCTTAGAAGGAGCAGGGTTCGAGACTCTGAAAATCACTTCTCATGGGGCAGGTGCCCACGTCGAAAGCCAGGTGCTTCCCACCTTGCCCGACACTGTCAGCTCAAAGATGCGAATGCTGCTAGTTGGATTGAATCCCAGTCTTCATTCGGTCGAAGCTGGCTATGGCTTCGCCGGTCCAGGCAACCGCTTTTGGTCCGCTGGGACCGAAGCGGGGCTGGTTAGCAAAGACCGCGACCCCTTACACGCGTTGAAGCACCACCAGGTCGGGATGTCGGACCTAGTGAAACGAGCAAGCACGAAAGCTGCAGCGATATCGGATGTGGAGTATCAGGTCGGAGTGGCGCGACTAGACAGGCTCTGTGGTTGGCTATCACCTGGAATAGTTTGCGTTTTGGGAATTACTGGCTGGCGTTCAGCGTTAAACGATAGAAATCTTCGATTGGGGAAACAGACGACCCAGTTGGGCGGCCGCACTGTTTACGTATTACCGAATCCGAGTGGACTCAACGCTCACACAAATCATGCTGATCTCGTTAAACGCTTTAAAGAACTAATGAAGATCGCCGACATCTCTGCTTCTTAGTCTGTTACAGCGATCCCCGTAGGGCAGGAGACTCCGGTTCCACCCAATCCGCAGTATCCGTTGGGCACCTTATGCAGGTATTGCTGGTGGTAATGCTCCGCGTAATAGAACTCATCCTCAAGGAGAATCTCAGTCGTTATCGTCCCATAACCCGCAACGCTCAGCGCTTTTTGAAATTCGATCCTGCTCGATTCGGCCAGGCTTCGCTGCTGTTCGTTGGAGACATAAATACCTGACCGATATTGGGTCCCGATGTCATTTCCCTGACGCATGCCCTGGGTAGGATCATGGTTTTCCCAAAAAAGAGTGAGCATGTCCGCAAAGTCAACAACCTCAGGGTTGTAGGCCACTAGTACTACTTCGTTATGCCCAGTCAGACCGCTGCAGACTTCTTCGTATGTGGGGTTCTTCGTAAGACCCGCCGAATAACCCACAGCGGTGGTGATAACGCCCGGTGTTTGCCAAAAAACTCTCTCGGCGCCCCAAAAACAACCCATTCCAAAGACGATTCGTTCACTTGGCTCCGCGAAAGGTGGTGTAAGGGGCTCGCCAAGAACCTCGTGTATTGGAGGGACTGGCATTTCCATATCACGCCCCGGCAACGCGGTCTCTGGGGTTGGCATTTCTAGCTTTCTGCTCCATAGCGACATAACTCATACCTCAAGTTCAGATTAGACCAGCCTCGGCATAGAAGCACCACCCTGTTCTAGCCTTACTGCATGTCTACCTCTCTTATCCCTCCAGAATCTTTAGCTCGTGTTGGTGAGATCCTTTCGGAACCTGTGACCGTTCTCATCGATCAACGAGAAGCCCAGCGATACGCTTACGCGGTCGGTGATCTAAACCCGATTTATTTCGACGAGGGTTCGGCGCAAGCGGCTGGATACCGCTCGATAACGGTTCCTCCTCTTTTCATAACCCATGCACTCGTCCGACCAAAACCAGCAGACGAGCTTCGACTCGATGGGCTCTACGAAGACACCGCCGCCGTATCGTTACAGGTTTCTCGAATGATGTTCGGAGGAGAAGAGTGGGACTTCCTAGAGCCGGTTCACGTAGGCGATGAGATCACTGGAACTACGCGTCTAGCTGACCTAGACCAAAAAGAAGGGAAGAAGGGACCATTTGTTCGACTCGTTAGGGAAACTACCTTTACCAATCAAGTTGAGCAGATTGTGGCTCGATCACGCCAGGTAGGGATAGCGCGATGAGTCAGTATCCAACAATTAACAACGTGCAAGTCGGCGATGAGTTACCTGTTATGCGGAAGTCAGCCTCAGAGGCTGAGCTCTTTCTCTACAGCGCTGCAAGCTTTAACCCTCACCGCATCCACTACGACCGTTCCTACGCCGAATATGAAGGCCATGAAGACATCGTTGTTCACGGACCACTCCAAGGCTCTTGGCTCACTCAATTCGTCACCGATTGGGCAGGGCCTCAGGCACGCTTGGTATCAGTCGAGTGGCAAAATCGAGCTAGCGCTTTTGTGGGCGAAGAACTTGAATTCTCTGGAGTCGTAAGTTCAATAGATGTAACAAATGGGTCCGTCCAAATTGAGATTGAGGAACGCAAGAAGGACGGAAGCTTATTGATGCCAGCAAAAGCAACAGTGAGATTGGGCGGCTCCTAAGTGAAAATAGCCGTAGATTTCCCCTCCGTGGCCTACCGGGAAGGGCCGGAACAAGTGTTGGCTTTGGCCACGGCCATTGAGCAAATTGGCTATGACGAGATAGCGGCATTTGACCATGTGGTGATGGGCTATCCGCAAGAGCAGCGTCGCACCATTTATCCAGCGGAGATGCCGGTACTAGAAGCTCTGATGTTGCTCGCGAACGTGGCAGCCGTAACATCTCGAGTATCCCTCTCAACTGAGGTCCTCGTACTACCTCAACGACAACCGGTCTTGGTAGCGAAACAGGTCAGCACCTTGGACACTCTCTCTCGAGGACGTGTTCGACTAGGGGTCGGTGTCGGTTGGCAGGACAGTGAGTATGAGGCCCTTGAAGAAAACTTTACTAACCGCGGAAAACGTATGGATGAGGCGATCGATTTACTACGTCGATATTGGGAAGGAGGGCGAATCGAATTTCGCGGTGAGTACTACGACTCTCATGACATGGGCATGGAACCAGTCTCACCTCAGGGTGCCAATATCCCGATTTGGGTAGGCGGTGACAGCCCCGCAGCGTTGCGGAGAAGCGCTCAGAAAGGTGACGGATGGATGGCCTCGGGAGTAACCGATGAGCAAGCTCTTCTCTGCAGGGCCGAAATTTGCAGGCAGGCTGAACAATTTGGGCGCGACCCTTCGCAGATTGGGTTCCAATTGATGTTGCAGCCGCCTCCTAGAAGCGATAAAGACAAGCTCTTTTATGCCGATCTTGACTCCGTTGCTGAAAGAGCAGCCGTAGTTCGGGCGATGGGTTTCGACTGGACTTCCGTGAATGCTACGGCGATTTTTCAGGCGGGTGCTCGATCAGTGGATGCAATGGTAGAACAACTCGATTTAATCCACGCCCGCATACGAAATGAAGTCGAGTAAGTGTCCAACTGCTCTAACTTAGAAGCTTTCAACCAGTTTTAGTAAATCTCCCAGCTGGTCTATCTTGTGGTCCGCGAGTTGCAGCGCTGCTGGGTGACTCCCGATCGCCACTGTGATGGCGCCCGCCGCCTTGCCCGCCAAAATGTCATGGACCGAGTCTCCGACCATCAGATACAGACCGTCCAGCGCATCGCAGTCGTCAGCTGCGGCAATCACCATCCCAGGGCCCGGTTTGGCGCCATGGCCAGAGTCGAACCCTTTTATAGACGTAAACAGCCCTTCCCATTCCAAAGCTTCTATGTGTTCAATTGCAAGAAGTTCAGAATCATTGGTCGCAACAGCTAATCTCCAACCTCTTTCCCGGAGTGACTCCAAGGTCTCCGTGGCGCCGGTGTTCGCGACCACAGTTCGTCGTGATGCTTCGTTAAGCGTTTGTTTGAATTCACCAACATCGATCAGGTCAGCGACCAAGTCGTCGGTGACATCGCTACTTTCGCTAACGAAAGCCGACTGCGGCAGGACACATCGACGATCGAGATCGTAACCAAACAGTTCCGCTGCTTGCATCTTTGCCTTTACATCCGATATCTGATCAAACGCCGCACCGACAGCCTCATTCCAGGTGGCGTCAAAGTCCAATAGTGTGCCGTCTTTGTCGAAAATGACAGCCCTAGACATCGGACTCTGTCAGTAACAACTCACAACCTGTTCCTTCAAGTATTTGCACAACCGCCTTTTGCTCTTCTTGTTGAAGTGTTTCGAATGCTTCTCGGATCCAATTAAGACACTTGAGTTGGTAAGGAAACGGGCTCTGCTTGTATTCCTGTCCCTGAATCACGCAACTCAATTCAGCCTCTCCTTCTAACAGCGCTCTTTCATTAGCGAGTAGGAAAGGCGCATAAGTTCCCCCTATCTCATGCAGCAACTTCGACAGTGACTCCGGGAGGCTGTCACGGGTGAACCACGACTGGGTGTCGTCAATCTCCAATGAACTGAGATCATCAATCTGGTAAGCCCAAATAACGCTTCGGGGGCTGCGTTGCGCGGCTAGGAGTGCCGAGTCGGGCTCCCAAAAAAACAACTGACTGAACTGGCCGAACAGTCCAAAGTCTCCACGAGACGGACGGGCCCCCAACAAGAACTGAAACTGACGGAAATGATCTTCAAGGAGTGCCAGTAAACGAACAAAGCTCTCTTCAATGACGTCACGGTTAGCGTCAGTCGAACCAACGAGTGGAGTGCGCCCCATTTGCCTTTCAGCAATGAACTCGCTCATAGCGCGATGTTTTTCGACATCCATCTGATTATCAGACATCAACGGCAACATGTTGCTTGCCTTAGCAATCGCGTCCCCGTATAGGTGATGCCATCGATAGTGGTACATAACTTTGGTTAACCATTCATCGCCGTAATCTTCAATGAGATGGTCTAAGAACCAAACAACTGGGTCAGTTGGCAACAAACTGCGCTGGGCATACTCGGTTTCTAGACGCATAATCTGAGGGGATGAGTCCACCATTGACTCCGTATAGCCGCCCACATCGTCGTGAAACACCAAAACCGGAATGATGGGGACCGGAGGGTCAGGGAAACCTCGATCCTGAGATGAATTGCGCACGACCCACCTATATGGGATTCGTCGGTAACGCATCACCGCCCGCATTTTGATGGAATAGGGCGAGCCATATGCTCCTACTAAGGTCATGTCAGCTGGGTTCACAGATTTCCTCCACCTGCCTCACCATTCGAGGTGGTCCATTTCCGACCGATTGCACCGTTGACCTGTCAAATCATTGCACGGAACTAGTCCTCTTTGTCTCTTTCGCAGCTACGTTTGGGATATGAGCGAACGAAATCTAATCGTCAGCAATCTTGACGCGTGTTGGAGCAGCATCGTCGAATTTCTCCAAGGCGTCGATGGCTCGGACTGGCAAACTCAATCATTATGTCCTGAATGGACGGTTAAGGGAGTTGCCGCCCACTTGGTCTCAGTGGAGCAAGTTCTGTCGGGTTGGATGCCAACCACTGCCGACACTCCTCCCCCGTTTGAAAAAGTCGCCGACTATTTCGCAGTGGCGATGACAATGCCCGAGGATGAGTTAGTTGCACACATGCAGGCAACGTTTGACGTAAGACGTCAGAACCTTGCGGAAACTTCCGATGAAGACTTTGCGCTACCGAGTGTCACCCCAGTTGGTCCAGCCACTTACGGGAGATTTATGGCAGTTAGAGAGTTCGATTTTTGGATGCACGAACGTGACTGCCGCACCCCTCTCCACGCACATACCGATAACGGCGGTCCTCCTGCAGAGATGGCGCTTAACGAAGTCCACCTTTCGATCGGATACATAGCTGGCAAGAAAATCGGTTTGGGCCAAGGTCAGTCGATTCACTTTGACATTACGGGGTCAGTCGAGCGCGATATTTACGTCCAGGTCGATGAGCGAGCAACCGAGCGGGACTTTATCGATCAACCAACGGTCACTCTGCATTGCGATTCCATGGCGTTCATGAATCAAGCCTGTGGTCGAATTGATCCCAAGATCCCCATCGAAGAAGGCACAATTTCCTGGTCCGGCGACCCGGAGCTAGGCGCCCACGCTGCGAGGAATCTTCGATTCACAATGTGAAAGGCAGGAGCCTTCAGTCAGTGAAGCTAGAGATCAATGTGGGATTCTCTAAATTCGCTAATTGCTGATTGCGATGATTGACCTCATCAAGTAGTTCGGGATGGCTCAAAATCCAGAATTGTTCTTCATACATGGCGCTGACTACTTTGCTGGCGACTTCTTCGGGGTCCATACCGTTTTCGAGTGCTGCGGCGATAGCAGCGTTTCTTGAACGGGCCTCTTCGGGAGCCTTAGCCGAAACACTTCCGAGCTCGTCTCGCTGGCGGCGCAGATGATCGGGTCGATTCCGTTGAGCGGTGGCTATGTTCGTTCGCACGACGCCCGGGCAAAGAACAGAAACTCCAAGTTTCGCACCACCATCGCGAGCCATTTCATGGTGCAGGGTTTCCATGATTGCCACGACGCCAAACTTCGCGGCGTTATAGGGGGCAAGGCCAGGAACAGCCATAAGACCCGCTACTGATGCCGTACTCATGACGTGACTTTCTTCAGCTTCAAGTAGATGCGGCAAGAAATGATGTAATCCATGAATCACACCCCAGAGCGACACGTCAATCACCCATTTCCAGTCCACTAACTGTTGGTTCTTGACCAATCCTCCTCCGCCGACACCTGCGTTATTGCAGAGAATATTCACTCCGCCGAATTCTTCGAGTGTTGCTTCACATAGCGCTTCAACAGAATTTGCATCCGTAACATCTGTTGGGACGGCTAGCACAGGGGTACCAAGGGCCTGCATTTCTAGTTGAGTACTTTCAAGCGCTTCGGCTTCCACGTCAGCTAGCACAACCTTTGCTCCTTCGTTAGCAAAAGCGAAAGCCAAAGCTTTTCCTATACCCGACGCTGCACCTGTAACTACAGCTACGCGTCCATCCATCGTCTCCATATCGTCCCCGTTTCTCGGCCCTGTAAAAGAACAGGGGTTTGCTGAAACTAGCTCAGTTGTTCAGCCCGTCGAAGCGCTCCATCACGTCGAGGTATTCGGTGATCATGTCTTCCACCACTCGAGTAGCCGAAATCGATTCGTTCATCGAACCCACAATTTGACCCACAAAATAGTTCGACAACTCGATCGCGCCCTTGTTCTCAGGGTTCATTGCCGCCCTATCGACCTGACGACTGGCATGAGCAATAAGCATCGGCTGCAGAGGCATCGGCAACGTGCCCGGCGACGACTCTCCTTCCCATTCGTCAGTCCAAGCGGAGCGGAGTTGACGGGCCGGCTTTCCAGTTCTCGAACGAGATCTCAAGGTGTCCGAAGACGTTGCAGCAAGGAACTTTTCCTTGACCACCGGGTGGGTTTCTGCCTCCAGCGTCGTCAACCAAACCGACCCGCACCAAACCCCTTGGGCTCCTAGCGCTATCGAGGCAGCTACTTGCCGTCCGTTACCTATACCCCCAGCAGCCAACACTGGGGTTGGGGCTACGGCATCAACAATTTCGGGCACCAGAACCATCGTTCCGATATCGCCGGTATGGCCACCTGCCTCATGTCCTTGAGCAATGATTATGTCGACGCCTGATGCGACGTGACGAACGGCATGAGCTTTCTTACCTGCAAGGGCTCCGACTAGCACTCCGTTTGCGTGCGCCCGCTCGATCATGTCGGGCGGAGGCGGACCTAAAGCGTTAACAATTAATTTGATTGGGTGAGAAAACGCCACGTCCATAAGTGGCACGGCTTGGGCATATGTCATCGGCGGCTCAGAGTCCACAGGCACACCCCTGCCATTATCTTTCGGATCTTCTTTTGGTAGCGGAGGAACGGCATAACGTTCCATCATGTCTTCGAGAAAGTCTCGGTGACTTTGCGGAATCATTTCCGTCAAGTCCCCTAAGGATTTCCCGCCTTCGGAAGAGCCCTCGTATTTAGCGGGAACAATGATGTCGACGCCGAAAGGCTTGTCACCAACTTCATCTTGAATCCACTGCAAGTCAACGTCCAGTTGCTCTGGCGTATGACCGGCAGCACCAAGAACACCAAAGCCTCCAGCTTTGGTAACAGCAGCTACAACATCTCGGCAGTGAGTGAATGCGAGGATGGGAACATCAACGCCAAGCATTTCGCATACAGGTGTCTTCATAGACCCGAAACTAGGCCGAACAGTGCCTTCTCGGCTACTCAAAAACAGAGAACATTAACCACCTAGTCGACTGCAGAAGATTCCTGAAGACAATTTTCACCAAAATTTGCGGATAAATGCGAACTGACGTCGGTATAGCGCCTCTGCGCTGCAAAACTGTTCTTATGAGTCTTAGAGCAGTTGGTCACAGTTATTTCGACGTTCAAACCGATACCCAACTTGATGCGTGGTATCCCGAATCTTCTACCGATCCTAAGAGATCGTGTCTCGCCGAACAGTTGGGTCTAATCGAAGGTCGACCAATTGAAACAACTATCGATGCTCTCGAAGCGCCCGCCGTGAATCTCGCCGACGCATATCTGAGGCTTCACATGCTGAGTCGAAGAGAGATACGACCTCACGAGGCCAACCTTGACGGAGTGTTCGGGCTTTTGACCAACTGTGCATGGACTAGTGCGGGTCCAGTGTTACCTGATCGCGTAGACGAACTTCAGAGCAGTGCTGCCGGCAAAGGCATCGGAGTCTCCGTCACATCGGTGGACAAGTTCCCCAGAATGACTGACTACGTCATTCCCTCTGGTGTTCGTATCGCAGACGCTGACAGGGTCAGATTGGGAGCACATCTCGCTGAGGGAACAACAGTCATGCACGAAGGTTTCTGCAACTTCAATGCGGGCACTCTCGGTCCATCAATGATCGAGGGGAGGATCAGCGCTGGAGTAGTAGTTGGGGCTAATAGCGACGTAGGTGGAAGCGCCTCGATAATGGGGACACTTTCGGGAGGCGGTAAGGAAACCATCACCATCGGCGAAAACTGTCTTCTCGGCGCTAACTCAGGAATCGGTATTTCCTTAGGTGATAACTGCATTGTTGAGGCGGGTTGCTATGTAACCGCGGGAAGCCGAGTGACCCTTCCAGACGGTTCCATATCGAAAGGCAAAGACCTTTCTGGCAGATCTGGAATGCTTCTCATCCGGAACAGCACTTCAGGTGCCATAGAAATGCGAGTGCTCGATCCCGAAAAGTGGGAAGGCATTAACCAAGCGCTACACGACAACTAGTCGTCAACACGCGGACAAGTGTCACAACTAGCATCCAGTTCATCTATTCGAAGGGGCAATTTATGACCTATGTGACGGATCGGGTAATTCACGATGCCGACGCCCACACAATGGAGCCTCCTGAGTGGCTCGATGAATTCGCGTCTAAAGAGGTTAAGGACTACGCCCGAACGAAGTTCATTGCTAACGAGGGAAACCCCATCTTCAACGAAATTGACCAGTGCAGGGTTCTTCAATCTGACGCGGAGTTCCGCGCGTCAGCTGAGAAAGAGATAATGCTGCGCAAGAACTACCACGCACACGGAGCTTGGAATTCGCTTGATCGCAGCGAGGCGTTGGACCATATGGGCTTTGCAAGCCAATTGATCTTCCCGACCATGCCCAACACGCTGCTTGAAGTAATGGAACATGAATCCCCACCCAAGCTCACGTATGACACAGCTTCAGCCGCCAATCGTGCACAAATTGCCTTCTGTAGCAATGACCCACGTCTGCTGCCGGTCGCTTACATTCCACTTCAAAGTTTGGAACTCGCCGCACCATGTGCAAGCGAAGCGATCGAGGCGGGGGCGTCTGCATTACTTATTCCTAACCGCATGCCTAAGCACCATGCCCACAGCCATATTGCATTCGATGCAATATGGGCGCAGGCACAGGACGCAGGCATACCCATAGTGATGCATGTCGCTACACCTGAACTAGTGATGCCACCCCAACACAGGAACAATGGTCTTCCACCAGAGCCGGACTTCCATGGTGGAGGGGAGAACTTTAGGTCAGTGTCCTACATGGCGATTTCTGCTCCCCCAATTCAAGCTCTGTCCACAATGATTTTTGATGGAGTTTTCGAAAGGTTCCCGAAGCTAAAAATGGGGGTCATCGAACTCGGTGCAGCATGGTTGCCATCCTTTATGAGGCAGCTCGAAGCAGCCTTTGATGCTTTTGAACGACATGAGCAACGTCTCAAAACTTTGGAATTGCGACCCTCGGATTATGTTCGACGTCAAGTACGCGTCACTCCATTTCCTACTGAACCAACTCGTTGGATCATTGAGAACACTTCTGACGAAATCTGTATGTTCAGCTCTGACTTCCCGCATGTTGAGGGCGGCCGCAACCCTCTTCGGCGTTTCGACAATGAGGTTGCTGCTCTATCTGACGAGACACAGGATCGATTCTTTCGCACAAATTTTGAAGATCTAATGGGCACTGCTATGTCCGTTCTGCTCGGTGCCTCGAGTTGATATGGGTATAAGACTCGACAAACCCTGGGAAACTCTGGATGCAGAAACTATTGCGTCACTGCCAGCTCAGTTGGGGGTCTATCAGGTCGCTGATGACGACGGAAACGTTCTGTCGGTTGGCTATGCCGGTGCGCGGCATCTATTTGGCATTCGGAGCGCGCTTGACGACGAACTCCAATTTCACGGCATACAAGCAACGAAATTCCGTTACGAATTTACGTCTAATTATCACAGTCGCTGGGATGAGCTCTTGATGCTCCATCTATGCGACCATGGCCAGCTTCCAGATCACCAACGCGCCGAAGAACACAGAATCGGCCGTCTATCCCCAGACTGAGAGATCAATATGGATTTCAGCCTTACTGATGAACAACAACTGATTGTTGAAACCACCCGTCGCTTTGTCCAAAGCGAGATTGTGCCCTTGGAGGATCATTTGGATCCTGATGCTGGAGCGTTGGACCCACGAGACCACGCCCGTCTCGTGGAGAAGACGCAGGGTATGGGCTTTTATGGTTTAGACATTCCTGAGGAGTACGGCGGCCCGGGCTTAGACACGACAACTCGCGCTCTGATGGCTATCGAGATGTCCCAACATAGGGCCGGTTTATACAACCCTTGTTATGGAGTGTTCGGTGGAGCCGGTTTGGCGCAGCTTTATGAAGCGACCGACGCTCAGAAAGAGCGGTGGCTCTATCCGACGTTACGTGGGGAGAAGAAGGGTTGTTTTGCGCTTACGGAGCCATCGGGAGGTTCTGATCCAGCTCGAGCTATCCAAACTCGAGGTTTTAAGGACGGGTCCGAATGGGTGCTAACTGGTTCAAAGCTTTATATATCGGGAGCTGATAAAGCGGACTATGCGCTGATCTTCGCTCGGACATCTGATGACCCGGGCCGCAACGGAGTGACAGCGTTCATAGTTGACACCGACACACCTGGGTTTCATGTTCGACGCGTAGTTCATACGTTGAGGGCTACCCACTACGCGACAGAGCTTCAGTTTGATGAGATGCGTGTACCCGAAGAAAATATTCTTGGAGAAGTCAACGGGGGGTTCGCTATAGCTAATGATCGACTCAGTCGACAACGCATTCCTTATGCTGCGGGATGCATTGGCCCAGCCATTCAGGCTCAAGAAATGGCTATAGATTGGGCGAAAAGCCGAGAAACTTTCGGTTCCCTTCTTGCAGAGAAGCAAGCGATCCAATGGATGATCGTGGACAACGAAATCGATATCCGGCACGCTCGTTATTGCGTTCTGGAAGCTGCCCAGAAAGCAGATAGCGGGGAACGGTTCCGCACAGAGGCCGCTATGGCGAAGCTGGTGGCCACGGAGGCCAGCAGTCGCGTCGTTGACAGGTGTATCCAAATCCATGGTGGGGTAGGGGTAACTAAAGATTTGCCACTTGAGAGGTGGTACCGAGAGCTACGGATCAGACGAGTAGGGGAAGGACCTAGCGAAGTTCAAAGATTGATCATGGCTCGCGACATTCTCGGGGGAAGCTTTAAATGAGCCTTGAACCTAGGCCACTTCCCCTGAGCGGCATCACGGTGCTTGATCTGGGTCAGATCTATCAGGGCCCGTACGCCGGCTTTCTTCTCGCTATGGCCGGCGCTCGGGTGATCAAAGTAGAGCAGACTCGCGGCGAACCGCTGAGAGCGAGGGGTGACTCCATCTCATATGCGGCACTGAACTCCTCAAAGGAGACGATTACCCTCGATCTCAAGTCCGAAGCTGGACGCGAAATGTTTCTGGGTTTAGTTGAAAAGGCAGATGTGGTGCTCGTCAATTTTGCGCCAGGCGTCCCCGAGAATTTGGGTATAGATGCCGACTCTCTATGGAAGGTCAACCCAAAATTGGTCTTTGCGCACGCTTCAGGTTTCGGACTGAGTGGTCCCGATTCAACACAAACGGCCATGGATATAACTGTCCAAGCTCACATGGGCCCTATGAGCGTCACCGGACATCCAGATCAAACTCCAGTCAAAGCCGGAGTGGCATTCATAGATTTCCTTGGTGGTACGCATCTATACGGTGGAATCGTCACAGCACTGTTTGAAGTTCAGAAAACTGGTGCGGGCAGAATCGTGGAAACCTCGATGGCAGAGGCGACTTATCACACCCTTTGTTCGAACATGCTTTCCTGGCATCAAACCGGGGTGGCGCCCCGAACCGGAAACAAGCACGCCGCGCTAGGGGTTGCACCTTATGACGTCTATCAATGCTCCGACGGTCACATAGCCCTTATTTCAGTTACCAACCGTCATTGGCGCGCGGTCCTCGAAGTCATTGGTCGGCCGGACCTAATAGATGAACCTCGATTCCGACACAACACGGATCGAGCAATGAATATGGATGAGGTCGACGAACTCGTTCAAAACTGGACTAGCACTCGAGAACGGGACCAAGTCGCCTCCCAACTATCTGAGGCCGGCGTTCCAGTGGCCGTAGTGCGCGAGCTGGACGAAGTAGTCAGAGATCCCCATCTGATTCATCGCGAATTTCTTCAGTGGATTGACCACGACGCTTTAGGAGAAATCCCATTGCCCCACAGCCCCATTCGTTTCCACGGTTCCCCGCTTCGAGAGCTACAGATTTTCCATGGAGTTGGTGAGGACAATGAGGCCATATTCGGTGAGTTCCTTGGGCTCAGTCCTCAAGAGGTAGCGGACCGCCGGGAACAAGGCATCATTTAACGAGATCTAGCAATTTGCACAATCCAGCCGAACACAGGCTGTAGGTCTTTCAACATTTCTGGATGCCATTGAACACCCAGGATCCGACCTCCCGAGTGTTCAATCCCTTCCACGGTTCCGTCAGACGAGTAGCTGGTGGCCCGTAAGCTCGGTCCTATCCGGTCAGCTGCCTGATGGTGAAACGAATTAACCATCGTTGATGATCCATACAGTCCAAACAAAATGCTTTCAGGTTCAAACGAGACGGAATGAACTAGCTCTTGGCGGTCCCCGGTTGCGCTCGAATGACTATCCCCGTCAACGGCGTCAAGGTGCGGAATGAGGCTGCCACCAAAGTGGACATTGATGACTTGGAGACCGCGACATATACCCAAAACCGGTATGTCTGCCTCTATCGCGGCCTCAAGTAGGTCGAACTCAAAGGCATCGCGCTTTTCGGAAACTCGGAAAGAGGTTTCCGGTGGCCCGTTCCATCGCTTTGGGTCTACATCTCCCCCGCCACTAAGAACGACTGCGTCCAAACGTTCCGCATACTCCGAAGGGTTATCGATAACCGGCAACTCGACCGGTAGTCCGCCAGCTTCTCTGACACGAGAGGCGTATTCCCCGAAGAACCAATCCACCGGACTATCAGCTAAATGCGGCGCCTTAGAAGTTATGTCCGAACCCAGGGCTGTTCTTCCGGTGATGCCAATAAGAGGTGTCACGAACAGAACCGTACGCAAAACTAGAGCCATGTACCGAATCTTGCGCTCGATATCTCGCTTAGAAGCAGCCAGTTATCTAGTTCTGCTAGTCGCCACAGCCTTTAAGTACTGGGCCGATTTCGATTGGGGTGTGCGAGTGGTCGGTCCAATTCACGGTGTGCTTTATTTGATTTTTGTCGCAGCAGTACTCCGTCAATTCAGGGAACTGAGGTGGTCGTTTAAGAAGGCGGTGGTCGCTATGGCCCTCGGCTCGATTCCTCTGGGAGGTTTCTTAGTCGAGCGGTGGATTCGACACGTTGGCACCGAATCACAACCAACCTCTTCTATTCGCCAATAAAGTTAGGGCTCCGTTTCTCTACGAACGCAGCGATCCCTTCTTTGCCATCATGGGTCCCCATCGCAGCGGCAATTGTTACTCCTTCGACCTCTCCTGCCTGTTCAAGGGGACTATCAAAACCTGCGTACACAATCTGCTTAGCGTGACCTAACGCCCACGCAGGACCATCGGCAAGTGATTGCGCTAACTCTGCGGTGGTGGCATCGACTTCGTCATCAGGTACGACCCGATTGACTAAACCCCAAGCTTCAGCTTCGTCAGCTGACAGGGTTCTGTTGGTAAGAGTTAGATCCAACATTCTTCGCACCCCAATATGGCGAGCCAGAAAATAGGTCGATGTGCCATCCGGGGTAACTCCCGCGCGAGTGTAGGCCATTGTGAATTTCGCTGACTCCCCAGCAACTACAAGGTCAAATGCACTAACAATCGACAGACCTGCTCCTCCGGCAGCTCCATTGACACCTGCAACGAAAGGCTTGGGCATCCGGTTCATCTTGTAAATTCCACCGTGGAAGTCGGTGAGCATCCCGCTCGCTAATTTAGGTAAGCCTGAGCCAGCCTCATGAAATTCCTTGAGGTCACCCCCCGCATGGAAAACTTTCCCTTCAGCGGTTACCGACACTGCTTTGACTTCTTTATCCCACTCAATCTCGAGCATGACATCGCGAAGATCGCGTGAGAATTGTGGGTTAACCGTGTTAGCCCCATCAGCACGCGCAAAGCGGACATGTGCAACGCCGTCGCGCACACTGTAATTAATTGTTTCTAAATCCATTAGTTCGTCCTTTCCGATTTCTACCTTCTTGTTTCTCGCTACCGGGCCGCGGGAGCTAAATCCCGTGCCGCTTGCACAGGGTCAACATCTCCGAACGGCATGATCGAAATTGCTGAGGTGGTTACCCCCATGTCGTGGTACCTGTCAATATGCTCCCGGCATTCTTCCGGGTGGCCATGAACGATTAGTTCGTCAACCACGTGATCTGGAATAGCATCCAACGCGGCTTTTCGATCTCCAGCGACCCAAGCAGTCCACATTCCCTCTAGATCGTCGGAACGCCCCAGCCAACGGTGAAATTCCGCATAAACGGGAACATTTAGATATGCCGCTATTGCGCGCTTGGCGCCGGCACGCACTACTTCAGCATCCGGGTTAGGGCAACAAAAAATTCGGGCGACTATTTCCTTATCGGGGCCACCTTCCTCAACATAAGGTCTAACTGTCGCCACATCTTCCGCCGAGAGCCAGTTAATAATCGCCCCATCGCCTTCGCGCCCCGCGAGACGCAACATACCTGCTCGTAACGCCGCTATAAGGATCGGGGGTTGCTGTTCAGGAACTCGTCTAAGAGTGAACCCCTGAACTTCAAATCCATCAAACTTTTCTGTCACCTTTTCGCCAGTTAGCGCTTTGCGCAAAAACCGCACCATGTCGCGTGTCCGCGCATACGGCTCTTCAAAAGGGATGCCGTTCCACGACTCAACAATGACATTCGAAGAAGAGCCGATTCCCATAACGAACCTGCCTGGAGCAGCCTCGCATGCAGATGCGATGTGCTGTGCCATTAGCGCAGGCCCACGGGTGTAGGCAGGAATTATGGCAACTCCAAGACGCATCGTAGGGGCCCATTGAGATCCCAAGATCAGGGGCGTGAATCCATCCGTTCCATCAGCTTCCGAACTCCACAAGTCCGTGTACCCGAGATCAGCGAACTCTTTGTATAACTCTTTTTGCTCGCTTAACGGAGCGTCAAATGGAATGGTGATGCCATACCGGAATGTCACTTTTTCTATGTCCCTTGTTCAAGTAAAACTCTGTTCCTGACACTAGTCAGATCAGTCAACTATTTACCCGCTAACACCTGAGTTAGCCAATAAAGGGTTGAATGTCCTACCCCTATCGCAAACTAATGCCATGACCGCACAGCTACGCCTCATCGAACTGTCCCCGCGACAAACAGAGCAACTAAATCGCAAACTTGACTCTGTGACCAGAAATTTAGGTCGGCGCGGGGTCGCTGCCGCCAGGGTTGCACTTGCGAACGCTCGTCAGTTGCCGGAAATAGATTTAGACGCTGCGTAAACAAGCCGACTTTAGCTGTGGAAGGCGAGGTCTCAGGCCGACAGATAACCACCATCTTTGCCTAGCCGTTCAGCATCGTGGCTGACTAGAGTTGCGGTATGTCTGAAATCGTGATCGTTGAGGCCGTCCGCTCACCTGTTGGTAGACGCGGCGGCGACTTAAGCAGTATTCATCCAGCTGATCTCCTCAGTGAAGTGCAGACGGCGCTTATTGAACGAAGTGGAGTTGATCCCGCCTCTATTGGGCAAGTTGTCGGCGGCTGTGTAAGTCAGGCCGGGGAACAGACTGCAAATATCGCTCGGACCGCTTGGCTCGGCGCAGGAATGCCCTTGTCCGTAGCAGCAACGACAGTCGATGCGCAATGCGGTTCCAGCCAACAAGCAATTTCCTTAGCGTACGGACTCGTTGCGTCTGGTGTAGTTGATAGCGCCGTCGGTTGCGGCGTCGAATCGATGACTCGCAACCCTATGGGTTCTTCCTACAAGAAGGGGCAACTCACCGCGACCCCTCGATATAAGGAACATTACGAGTACACGACTCAATTTCAAGGAGCTGAGCTTCTTGCAAAGAAATGGAATATCAGTCGAGAAGAGTGCGACGAGTTCGGTCTGAGAAGTCAGGACAATGCTGCTCGCGCTTGGGATGAGGACCGCTTCGCTACTCAAATAGTCGAAATTGATGTTCCAGTACTCGACGAAGAAGGCATCGATACCGGAGAGAGACAACGCGTCTCAAAAGACGGTGGGATTCGACCTACTACTCTTGAAGCACTCTCGCAGCTAAGCCCGGTGATGGAAGATGGGGTGCATACAGCTGGTGCCTCATCACAGATCAGCGACGGAAGTGGCGCTGTGCTTTTGATGACCGCCGAAAAGGCCGAAGAGCAAGGGTTGAAGCCGATAGGTCGAGTTATTGATACCTGCTTAGTTGGAAGCGACCCTGTCCTTATGTTGACGGGCCCAATCGAAGCAACTCATCACCTACTCGAACGAAACAGCATGTCGATGAGCGACATTGATGTAGTGGAGATTAATGAAGCATTTGCGTCGGTAGTTCTGGCCTGGGCGCGTGAAATGAGCCCGGATATGGACACCGTTAATCCCAATGGTGGAGCAATAGCTTTAGGTCACCCTCTTGGAGGCACCGGTTCAATTTTGATGACCAAGGCAGTTCACGAACTGCACCGTGCCGACAAGGAGTTCGGGCTCGTAACGATGTGCTGCGGTGGCGGTCTCGGAACGGGGACAATTATTCAACGCATGTAAGAGAGCAAATCAGATTCTCTTACCTAGCAATCAGAATTCAGTGTGGTTCGCCAGTTTTGGCTCTTTATTGTCGATGACTCGCGATCGCCATGCTGGTAGCACTTCGAGCCAAAGCGTCATGTCCCCATTCATTTTTAGGCGGCCTTTCATGTATTCCGCCGCAGGATCGGCACTGTGCCGAAACAAATCAATAGCTAATTCGTAGGGAATGGTCAGTTCTAAATCGCGACCACGGCCCGAACCCAAGTAGGCCTCAGTAATTAATCCGTCTTCTAAGAGAACGGTAACCGCGATCTTTCCGTCGGGAGCACCCTCAATCTTGGCAACTATCATGCCGCTCGAGTTACCAAGCTTCGGACGTTGTGTGGTCGCCCACTGAGCAACAAATTCTTCGCTAAGGAATTTACTCACCTGGATCTCCGGTCCGATCTCGTAAGCCCGCAAACAAATCGTCTTCAAATTGGTCCGTCTCAATGCGAGACCTCAGCAACATGTATTCCTCGTAAGGGTGGATTGCGTCTTGAACTTCTTCGGGTAAACCGAACCAGAAGGGCGAATTGGGATCTACCTGTGTCGCATGAGCAAGCAGGGCCTTTCTTCTTACGGCATTGTCGACTGGCACCATTGCGTTAATACGGTCATCCCTGTCCCTTCCGGAGAGCCACTTGTCGTCGTAGGGGGATTCAAGTCCGCGGTCCAGAAAAGCTTGGTGGGTAAGCAGAAGCCTTTGCTTGGACCATATGGGGGCATACAACTTCGACGGCTCAAAGGGTTCTCCCGCTTCGGGGTACCAGGAGGGATCTCCCGCTCTCTCATATGCCGGGATGCTTATTGCGGTCACCTGGAGATGGTCGGGGTGCGGGTACCGATTCTGAACCTCGGGGTAGGTCATCATTACTTGAGGCCGCACACGACGAATAATCTCTACGAGCTTTCCGATCGCGACGTCTAGATCCGCGTTGGCGAATGCATCAGGATGATTATTCGGCTCGCTATCGGGCATGCCTGAATCGCGGTAGCCAAGCATGACAACTTCGTCGTAGCCAATGATGGCCGCAGCAGAGTCAAGCTCTGCTTGACGCACTGAAGCCAAATTTTCCTTCACTTCTGGGCTATCCATCGCCGGGTTGAGGATGTCGCCTACTTCGCCTCCTGTACAACAAACCAACGTGGTACGAATACCCTGCGAAGAGTAGAGATGAACAGTACCCGCGCCTTTCGATGATTCGTCATCAGGGTGAGCATGGATGGTAAGAAGCGACAGCGACATCAAAAGCCAAGCTAGCAATCGGCGCCCGTAAGGGCAGCTATTCGCGGTTCAAATTAGGGAGCAGGACTAAGTTCCACCATGCCCGTTTCTTCATCTACGGAAACGGCGTATCCGCAGAGCGAAGCTAAACGTTCTCGACCTTCTTCAGGGCCCGATGCAAGAAGTTCATCACCAGCCCTCAACGTCACCGTCTTCCTCGGATTGTAGATATATCCAGAAGCGCGACGGACGGCAAGAACGTGGTAGCCGGGATCGACCGCGAGCCCAAGCGAGCCAAGGGTCGCATCATCAGCACTCGAACCAGGTGCCACCGGAACTTGAACCACAACATCGTCGGTATCACCGAGCGCTAGCGCCAACACCGGGTGAACATCTTCTTGATCAAGCACAAGAGAGACAATTTGAAGCGCCTGATCACCAATGTCTTCCGCGGCTTCGGCCAAGTGAAGTAAACCGCGCAATTCTGAGGGATCGACATCATCAGCAGCAGCCCTAAGTACCCACGTCTGCAGTGACACCTTCATGGCATCCAACCGCTCTTCAAGCGCTCGCACTTCTCTAGCTAAGGACAGGTCCTGTAAAACCAAAGCTGAATAGGCCAGCCCAATAGCTGTCTCAGAAATGTTTTTCATCTCGACCAGCGTGTCAACAGCTCTATCAAGGTCAGTTAACAGGCTTGAGGTTTCAACAGCAGGCGGTATCCACGGCGCAGCAGCGGCAAGTTCTCGAAGCCGAACGATCCCAGCCGGTTCACCTCGCATAAATAGCGCGTCGCCGGCCTCAACTATGTCGTCCCCACCGACATCAGTAAGCCAGCGTCTGCCTCGTTGAATAGCAACCACGCGCATACCAACTACTACTGGCAACTCCATATCGGAAAGAGGGCGGTTAGCTAGGTGGCTACCGTCAGCAACCACGAGACGGTGCGACACCTCAGCGGCCTGCGCTAAGTCGACTACCAACGCCCTAGGAATCCCTATGTTGCGAAGCACAATCTTGGCTATATCGACCGCTGCGTTAGCTATTTGTTCGATCGAAGAGACGACTTGCAAAACCGAACTCATCCCGTCGACTTCACGAGGGTGACGAACTGCAAGCATGGCCAAAGATCGCATTTCATGAACGAGGTCAGACATCTCTTCTTCTAGACCAAGGACAGCTTCGGCCATCCCCTCGTCATCGAAATACAAAGCCGCGTAGGCAAGATCGACCATAAGCTCCGACGCGTCTTTCGACTCGGCTAGCAGGGTCTTTAGATTCCTTGGTTTGTCATCCATGGCTTATCTCACAGGCTAGGCAATAAGAACAGAGTGGTTGTACACAATTAGATTTTCGAAGTTGAAGGTGAGCTGCTATCGACCATCGCTGTCTGCTCATGACAACCCCATCCAACCGATCGTAAGCACCAGAGCTGCCGCTCCACCGAGGTCGACAGAACTCGTTACAAGTGGCATTCCGTAGGTGTCGGGATCAACTCCAGCTCGCACAGCTAGAGCGGTGCCGTAATAACCGATACCTCCGGCGATCATTGTTGCTATCAGTCCGCCGATCGTTGACATCCACAAGAGAGACATCATGCCGGGCGACTGAAATCCAAAAATCAGGCTCGTCGTTTGGGCTAACAACCCGTTCAGAATTAGTACCGGCAATGCGAATGCCAGACCCGCTATCAGATCTCGGCGCGCTAGTCGACCAGGGATAACTGTTGGTTCAATTAATCCGAGATGAAATTTAGACGAGAGGCGACCCGACAGGATGCCCCCTATTGCCCCCGCCGTAGCAAGGCACGCCGGAACCAAGATAAGCATTGCTCGATTTGCGACAAAGGCTGACAACTCGTGCTCGATTACTACCCCGGCAATTACCAACAAAATTCCAGTAGTGAGAAGGATGGGCATAGATTCGTGCAGTACCTGTCGCATGACCATCAACGTGGTACGTCGCCCCCACCAGAGGCTCGCAGCACTCAACAAGATCAAAACGGCGGCGAACAACTTCGGTATGAAAGCAATTTCTAGGAGCAAACTAGCCACCAGGAGCGCAGGTAACGTCACAACATCGCCTACGGCAGACACCAACGGAGCATTGACGTCGTCTAGGTCCCATCCACGCTCTGCGGATCGAGCAGCCAAGGCGAGAGTAACTGCGATCAACACGACGTAAGAAAGCAGCGCACCCACCGTTGACAGCACCAGCAAGTCAGCGATAGAGACCACTGACTCAAGGCCAAATATCGGGGACAGTATTTTCGTCAGCACCGCCAAAGCCACTGCTGTTATTAGCGACAAGAGTCCTGACGCAAACACATTCTGCATAACCAAAGTTTCGGGTCGTCGAGACATCCGAAAAGTTCCAGCATGAATGGAAGTAGCTAATCGACTCCCCAAAGCGCCGAAAATATTTCCGCGCATCCCAATCGCTGCCGGCACTAAAACAAGAAGCCCCGGGTACCGCTCAAGGGTTCCAGTCATTGCTGCCAAGAATCCGCCAGCTACAACCGCTGTGAGGCTGCTGAAGCCCAACGCGACCAAACTCTGCCTTACCCCTACCCGGTCAGGACCCAGCACATCGCGGACCCTCGTTACCCGTCGAACTCGAAAACGCGGTTCACTCCTACGGTCACGACGTTGCAGTCGCGGCGAGGTAGGAAGAAGACGCATGGCTCTAGGGTGGCACCTGGGTCACCCCTTGGCGGGCCTCCTTTTCCATTAACCGTCGAATCAGTCAGATAGAGGTTCCGGCTAAACGTTTCATAGCGGCCGAGAGTTCACGCGGACCAAGGTTTCCACTGATACGAAAAGCAACTGTCCCGTCAGCCTCAATAAACACGAAATACGGGACTGACATCACACCAAAGGCGTCTGAAATCGCCAGAGAACTTGAGTCGGCGATGACCGGATGCTTCCAACCTTCCTCCCTAAGCCAACTAGCAGGGGGGTGGTTTCCACGTTCCGGAGCTTCAAAGGTCGAAATAGCAAATAGGTCAACGTTTGAGGGCAATTTGTTTGCCAAAAGCCACTCTGTAATTGCGGCCACTTCTCGTTGGCAATGCGGACACCAGTGGGCGAAAAAGGCCACCACTAGAGGACGGCCTTCTGGTGCTATACGAACCAATTCGTTTGTTAACAGGTCAACACCTGTGGCAATGGGAGCCAGCTGTCCTACTGCAAGGTCATTTTCGGTCGTGTCAAAAGGGGCTAACCCCCTGCCTTCAACGGAAGATTCGGTAACCACGTCTTCTGCTTCCGCGCTCGGGGGTTGCTTAGAGTCGCCGCGACAAGCTCCAGCGATCAACATAGGAACAATCAATGCAGGTAGCAGCCAGCGCATCACAACTTTGACGTTAACTCAGGAATGTGCATGCGACTAGGGACCAACGAATTCCCAATTGCCGACCATGTCATCATTTCTAGGAAGCAGCACCGCAAGCTGACGCGAAAGAGCCAAAAGTTGTCCATCTGGGGACCATATTTCGCCCGTTTCGTCAATGAATCCCTCTCTGCCCGAGAGTTGCCGGAAAACTGCAGCGCAGTAGGTATCTGAAGTCATATCAAGTTCTCTGGGGTCAGTCCGAAACTGCACTGTTAACTCCAGAGTCGGTGCATGAACAGCCAAATCGGTGTGAGCCATAATCGCTGGCACCCATGCGTCTGACATGGCCGCGAGTAGGGCCTCATCGTAAGGCTCCGGCTCGGAGAGTCGGATCCAACCTCCGGCTTCGTATCCCCCAGGGATCGTCGAAGTGTCAGGCACCCCGGGGACTCCCAAACCCCAGCGTCGGTCCCATCGGCTGTGCAAAGGGACCAATGGCGGGGTGGTTTTCATTAGCCAACAGTTGTCGAGGCTTGGAAGTTTCGGAAAGTTTCGCTGTTCCCACTGGTGCGGAACTTGGTCCACCGCTGCAACTGCAACTAAGGAAGTAGCTATTAAACGGTCTTCTTGAACCATTCGGAGTGAAGCGAATCCCGCTATTTTTCCTTGTCGCTCAACCGTTACTTCAATACTAACTGGCCCTTCTTTAGGGGCAGAAACGAAGTGAGTAGTTATTGTTCGGACGCAACGGTCCCCCGTCAAACAGTGTTGAGCCGCTCTAACCATCAGCGCCGCAATGACCCCTCCGTTGGGGCCATTAACCACCCACCAGGAACGATCAAAATGGGCAAGCAATCGACCCACTTCTTGTTCTTCCATCTCCATCGCTTCAGAAAATCGCATCGAGTCTCTCTTATAGGGAGGCGTAGTTGTCCGCAGCTAATTGAACATGCCGACTTTAGGGGTGCATAGTGTCCGAAGGCTGCTTAAGTGGCACAATTCAGTTGTGGAAATTAAGCAACTGGAATCAACCAAAGGCTTCGTCATTTACGATGTCCCCAACGCGGAAACCTACGTGGGTCCGACCCGCTTAGGTGCCAAACTCGCGCCGGGTAACGCAGAGATGTTGGTGCGACATCAGACATACGTGTTCGCTTTGAACGAAGAGCGCAAAAGCGGCGCGACCATCGGCTTGAAGGTCGACCCCGAAGATACAGAGGGAGCTGTCGCTGCCCTCGCCGAAGAGTTGGCGAGCCAATTCGAATCTCAACAACTACTTACTAATCCTGGTTTAAGACTCGACAATGCTTCGCTCGCCCCTGTGCTTCACTACGACAACCGAAACCCGATAGCTAAGAGCGATCGTGATGGTGTCGCTTTCGAAGACGAGCTGGTAGCCATCGGCGCTGTGACCTGTGCTTCCCGATTTCAAAAATCCGACAGCAATTGGCAGGTAGCCATAGAAGGTTTCGACCAGGTAGGTCTCTCAATAGCAAGAGAAGTCGAAAATCACGGCGGTAAAATTCACACAATTTCAACTGCTAAGGGATGCGTGTCGGGCAACTTCGATAGTGCGACTCTCGCAGATGCGTGGATGGAATCTGGAGCCAATTGCGTTGAGCAGTTAGGCACGGTTGGGAAACCATGGCAAATCTGGAATTCTGATCTTGACGCTATTTTTGTTGGCTCGAAGCCAGGCGCTATTTCAGGCGAGGGTGCTACTAGCACTAGCGACACACCAATCATTGCCACTTCAGCTGCTTCTATTTCATCTAAGGCGTTAGCCGTTTTGAGAAAGAACGGCGCCCCGGTCGCCCCTGATTTCCTCACCAGAGTGGGTCCAACGCTGGCTTGGTGGGCTCCAGAAGAGACTAGCCACGATGCCCTACGAGACTCTACGACCGAAACGGTGAACGGACTGCTTGGAGAGATTGCCGATCACGAGGATGGGGCTTTCATGGCTGCTTGTTACAAGGCAGAAGCGTTCATGGAAAGTTGGCAAGAGAAGCGTCCGTTTGGTCGACCCCTGGGCTGAAGATCTGATTCATCGAAAGTCCCGGCTTGCGATAGTAGACCCAACACTTAATGCCTCGATTCGTTCAGCAATAACGTTTACAACTCCTTCATGTCGTTCAAGTCTGCCAGTCACAATAAGCGCCGTTTGAGAACGAAGAATGGATCGGAAGCGTAGCCAGCAACCGCTTGAAACAATCACGTTAATAAGGCCCGTCTCGTCTTCAAGATTGACGAAAACTGTTCCAGATGCTGTCGCTGGACGTTGGCGGTGAGTCACCACACCTGCCACCTTGACCTTACGAAACTCACAATTCGAAAGGTCAGATGCGGTAACTACACCCCTACGTTTCAATACTTCACGTACAAATCGAGTCGGATGCCCGTCTGGTGCTATACCAGTAGCCCACAAGTCAGAAACTGCTTCCTCTCGCAATGACATGCCCGGTAAGGATGGAGCAGAAGCACCGGTCACGATGCCGCGAAGACGATCTGAACGCGATTGAGCAACGGCGCCCACAGCCCACAATGCCTCGCGACGTGTAAACCCGAAACACCCGAAAGCCCCTGCCGTAGCTAACGCTTCAAGTTGTTTGCGAGATGCATTGGTGCGTCGAGATAATTGTTCTAAATCCTTATACGGCCCGGCAGCAGCAATCTCAAAAGCGAGATCCGCGCCAATACCTCTGACAGATGAGAAACCAAGCCTGACAGCTACTCCATCGATCGATTCGTCACAAGATTCAAGTATCGCTTGATCTGCTGAAGCATTGAGGTCCGGAGTGAGGACCTTGACCCCATGACGTCTTGCATCTTGTGCCAACGAATGCGGCGAATAAAACCCCATCGGCTGAGAGTTAAGTAGCGCGGCACAAAAAGCCGCCGGAAAGTGGTACTTAATCCATGACGAAGCGTAAACAAGGTGAGCAAACGAAACCGAATGGCTTTCCGGAAACCCGTAATTAGCAAAAGCAACCATTTTGTCCCAAATCTGGTCAGCAACTTTGCCTTCAACCCCTCGTTCCGACATGCCCTCGTACAGCCGACACCGAAGACGCCCCATTCGTTCTCGAGACCGCTTAGCACCCATTGCTTGGCGCAACTCATCAGCCTCTACCGCTGTGAAACCCGCTACATCAATCGCCATTTGCATCAACTGTTCTTGAAAAAGCGGAATCCCGAGAGTTTTGGAAAGAGATGATTCAAGAAGAGGATGGAGATACGTGACAGGCTCTTCTCCGTTACGACGACGAATATACGGATGCACAGAACCACCTTGGATAGGACCAGGACGAATGAGTGCAACTTCAACAACTAAATCGTAAAAACAGCGCGGGCGCAGTCTGGGAAGAGTGGCCATTTGCGCCCGTGATTCGACTTGGAACACTCCAATCGAGTCAGCACGACACAACATGTCATAAACCTCTTCCTCTTGAGGTAAAGCTCCAAGATCAACTTCCGTCCCGTGAGTTTGGGCGATCAAATCCACAGCAGCATGCAGCGCTGAAAGCATTCCTAAACCAAGCAAATCGAACTTCACTAACCCAGCGGCAGCACAATCATCCTTATCCCACTGCAGTACAGACCTTTTGGCTTTTCTCGCCCACTCAACCGGACAAACTTCGACTATGGGGCGATCACAGATCACCATCCCGCCCGAGTGAATACCTAGATGACGCGGCGCTCGTTCAATTTCTGAAGCCAACCGCAAAACATCACCTGGTATCGATTTCTCATTTCCATCGTCGCTTCTTTGTAGTGACTGGACTTTCTGGTGGTGATCAAAAGATTTAGACCAAGCGTCTTGTTGTCCGGAGTTGTAACCCAGCGCACGAGCAGCATCACGGACTGCTGATCGAGTTCGATAGGTAATCACATTCGCAACCTGAGCTGTGTGTTCCCTGCCATACCGATCAAAGACATATTGGATTACTTCTTCACGTCTTCCGCTCTCAATATCAAGGTCAATATCAGGAGGTCCATCTCGTTCAGGGGACAAAAACCGCTCAAATAAAAGTCCAAGCGAGACAGCATCAACGTTTGTGATCCCAAGGGCATAACAAACGGCCGAGTTAGCCGCCGAGCCCCGACCTTGACAGAAAATATCTCGGCTCCGACAGAACGAAACTATGTCCCAGACCACAAGAAAATAGCCAGGAAACCCGAGTTGCTGAATCAGGTCCAGTTCATGATAAATCTGTTGCCAAGCCCCAGGAACTTTCTCAGCAGATTGAGTCCCATAGCGATTTCGAGCTCCTTCATAAGCGATCTTTCTTAGATACGCCATTTCGTTTAAACCCTCGGGACACGGATACGGAGGAAGCTTTGGAGCAACAAGCGAAAGATCAAAAGCGCAATCAAGTCCTAATTCCATAGATGTCTCAACAACACCGGGATACCGAGCGAACCAAAGTTTTTGTTCAACCCCTGACCGCAAATGAGCAGAGCCATTACCAGGAAGCCACCCATCTATTTGTTCAAGGGACTTACGACTTCGAATTGCTGACATTGCTCTCGCTAAGTGGCGTTGAGTCGGGGTGGCGTAATGGACGGCATTTGTGCAAAGCAAACCAACTTTTTGTTCAGCAGCTAGATCCGCCAAATAATCATTTCGGGCATCATCAAAGGGGTCACCATGGCGCCAAAGTTCAACAAAAACATTTTGTCTCCCGGCGGCTTCGACTATTCGGCAAAGCTCTTTTTTTGCTTCCCCTAAACCTTCTCTCTGAAGCACAGCGGGCACGACACCCCGGCGACCCGCAGTGAGTATCGCCCAATCACCTCGGTGAGAATCTGCTGCATCAAGTAATTCGGACATCGATAGACGCGGTGAATTCTTTTCTCCAGCCATTTGACTTCGCGACAAAAGGGCCGAAAGCGACGCATACCCGGCAGGGTGGCGGGCCAACACAACAAGGCGTTTACCTGACGGATCAACGGAACCAACGCGAGATGCGCTTTTAGGCGTTCCTTCACAAGATGAGTGCTCTTCAGGCTGCCAGGCATCTACGGTGATCTCAGCGCCAAAAATTGTTGGAATTCCAACTTCTCGCGCGCATTCGGCAAATCGCACAACACCGTATAAACCTCCATGGTCTGTTAATGCCACGGCATCTAATTCGAGCCGCGCAGCCTCTCGAACTAATTCCTCGGGACTTGAAGCACCATCAAGGAAACTGAAATGTGAATGCACATGTAACTCTGCATAGGGAACTGACTTCCGAACAGTTTGCGGTCTATGCGACCCAGAAATCAGTTCGCGTGTCCGAGTACCTAAATCATCATTCCCACTCAAAGGAACATCTGTAGTCAGCACTTGGCGATCCGAGAGTCGGCGCTCAAGTTCTCGCCATGGCATAGCCGGATTATTGAAGCCCATACGCCCATGATCGAACATATGTTCGATCAAAGTCAAGAAAGTCGGCTCGGTTCGGAGTACTTTTCGTTTATGCAGAACGCAGTTGTAGACGGAGTTGAGCTTGCTCGCCTAGTGCAACAGGGCAAGGCTTCACCCACAGAACTTTTAGAAGAAGCTATCGCCCGAGCGGATGCTATTAATCCAAAGCTCAACGCAATCATTCACCGCCTAGACGAACAGGCTCGCTCTGTGGCAGCGTCCATGTCGAAGCAGAAGACCTCCGAGCAAGCAACGTTGCGGGGGGTGCCATTCCTCACCAAAGATTTGACCGTTATGACCAAGGGAGATCCCTACCACGCAGGCAATGTTGCGCTGCGCGATTCCGACTTTCGGGCTGGGCACACAACCCACCTTGCAACAATGTTTCAACAGCTAGGGCTAGTGAATTTTGGTCGTACTAACACCCCAGAGTTTGGTGGAACCGTAACAACCGAACCTATTTCTCATGGCGCCTGTCGAAATCCTTGGAACATTGATCACTCAACCGGGGGTTCAAGCGGCGGGTCCGCAGCTGCAGTGGCCGCTGGCATTGTTCCCATCGCTCATGCAAACGACGGCGGCGGGTCCATTCGCATTCCGGCATCGGAATGTGGGCTAGTCGGGCTAAAACCGAGCAAGGGTAGGGTCTCCTTCGGCCCAAAACTCGGAGAGGCATGGGCAGGAGCAGCAATCGACGGCGTTGTCACCAGAACCATTCGCGACACCGCGCGAGTTCTGGACGGAATTTCTCAACCATGGATTGGGGATCCATATTGGGCTCCGCTTCCGGCGACGTCTTTCGAACAAGCGATATCCGACGTTCCAAGGCAGCTACGAGTCGGGTTGGTCACAGAGTCGTCCTGGGGGACGGTCCACCCTGAGTGCATTATGGCCGTAGAACAAACTGCACTAGCACTGCAAGATCTCGGTCACCTCGTCGAGGTAGCGAAACCGGATGCTTTATTTGATGATGATTTGTTTGAGCACTTCAAAGTCGTCTTAGCTTCAAGCGAGGCATTCTCAGTTGAGAAACTCCAGGATGCTGTTGGTAGGAGGTTTGAGACCGGCGATATGGAGGCCGACACACAGGCTCTAGTTGAACTCGGGCGAAAGTATTCAGCGACCGACTACCTAGCTTCTGTTGAATGGTTTCATTCTTATACTCGACAAATGGCTAGCTGGTGGCAAGAGTTTGATCTATTGCTCACTCCTGTCATCGCTGAACCTCCACCGAAAATTGGCGAGTTGCGAGATCCAAGAACAGGCACAAAACGACTTCGCGAATTGCTTCTCTTCACTGCTCAGTTCAACATCACTGGCCAGCCCGCAATCTCTTTACCCATGCATACCAGTAAAGAGGGACTGCCGATAGGTGTTCAGTTAGTGGCGGCCATGCATGGAGAGTCTTTGTTACTTCAAGTTGGTCAACAACTTGAGGACGCTTCGTCCTGGTACAACAGAAAGCCCGCAGTGTGGGTTGCGTAGCCTTATCTAGGAATCGTTCTTTCGTCATCTGCACACGGGTTCTTCGATGAGTCGTCGTTCTCTCGCTGATCGAGCACTAGTAGCTCAGATTCTCAGTGAGGAGGTGAGGTCAGGGGTTGCCATAAGCGACCCTGCGTTGGTTTCCACACAGAAGAAAGAGTTGATCGTGCGGTCTGCTATCTGCGCTCTGGGCTTCGTGTTGGCTGCGTCGTGGAGCACCCTTTTACCCTTAGCTCTATCTGTGCTTGCCGGATGGGATCACTTCGCGCGTCGGAGACGGTCGGTTTTGGTTGCCACTAAAGCGGGTCTGCATCTAGTTGCTATCAGGGGACAGAGAGCTTCGCTGAGTTGTGAGTGGGGAGTGGATACTGAGGCTCGTTTAGTGCTCCACCCAAGCAAACCCGAAGTCCCGCTTGAGTTGCCAGGATGGACAGGGATTCTTCATGGAGCGGACATCGAACGAGCGGAGCGAACTATTCGCGACGGCGGAGGGGAACCGGTGCGAGAACTTCGCGCTGATTAGAAACGGGATCGGACTTCTGAGACTGCGGCATCAAAGTCTTGAGTAACTAGCAGCGCATCAAGACCTACTGCTATAGCCGCTTCGACATTCGCTGGGTGGTCGTCAAGGAACAGACAGGAACTCGGAGTTAATGACAACTTTTCGCAGATAAGTAGGTAGATATCAGGTTCCGGTTTTCTAATCCCGACCTGGCAGGAATCGATAACCGCGTCGAATGCATCGATGGGAATTTTTTCTCTCCAGGCACTCCACTCTCTGACATTGTTGGTCAAGATCCCAGTCTTAAGTCCCCGGCCTCTGACTTCGTGAACGAGTTCGATCATCGCAGCAACTGGTTCTCCATCAGCAAATGGGTTGAAGTCGTCTGCGGTTAAAGTCCTCGCCCTGTGGTTCAAAGGTAATGTTGCTCCGAGAGTCTTTTGCATCTGCAACACAAATGTCGTCAACTCAACGCGGCCACATTCCACCTCATGCCACATAGGCGACTGACCGGGTGAGGACGCTCGGGAATAATCACCGAAAATCGTTTTAAGAGCGTCAAGAGGGATTTCCCACTCTTGAGCCCAGCGAAGAGCTGCTACGAAGGGAGATTCCAACAGAACTCCACCGACGTCGAAAATTACGGCTTTGGGTTTCACTATCGGAAAGCTAAGCAGATCTCACGGCAGGCCCCGGGTATATGTAGGGTCATGGGATGCGACTTCTTAGCTTTACCTTTGGCGGCCAATCTAGCTTCGGGATTGGGGTCGAAGACGGGGTCATAGATCTGGGATCGAGAACAGACCGTCAGGACTTGGGGAGTTGTTTGGGCGCGTTAGACCAATTGCGAGCTTTCGAGGACGCACCCGCTGATCACGCATGGGAAGCAATTTCATTTGATATTCCAATTCCCAATCAACGTCGAATGCTTTGCGCTGGCTTGAACTATCACAAAAAGTACCCGCTGGGCGGCGAAGTGAAGTTGCCCAAACAGCCTGTTTACTTCAATAAACCTCCGGGTTCGCTAGTCGCCCACAACGAAGCTTTGGTGCGGCCCATAGCATCGGTCCAATTGGATTACGAGGTGGAACTGGCTGTAGTAATCGGTCGCTCAGGAAGGCATATCTCTGAGTCTGATGCTCTACAACACGTTGCGGGTTACACAATATTGAACGACGGCTCAGTCCGAGATTGGCAGAGGCACGGTGTTGCTGCCGGGAAGAATTTTTATCGGTCAGGGTCATGTGGGCCTTGGATCGTGACCAGCGATCTACTCCCAGATCCCTCGGCCCTGTCAGTTACCACTCGCGTAAACGGCGAACAAAGGCAACATTCCAGCGTGAACGAGATGATTTTCAGCGTCGAAGAGCTAGTGGCCTATATGTCGCAGATTATGCCCCTTGAACCAGGCGACATTATTGCCACTGGTTCGCCCGAGGGAACAGGTGGGTCTATGGAGCCGCAAGTCTGGTTGAGCGCTGGGGACCAGATCGAGTTCGAAGTCCCCGGCATCGGGCTTCTAAAGAACAGTGTTGTAGACGAGGGTATTTGACAAGGGCGATACCCACACTGCCAACTTGATCGGTACCTTTGAACTGCAACGACGAACAAAGGAATGTGGACCTGTCGCGCGCACGCCGATTTTCAGCAGTAGCTATTGCAGTGGTGCTCGCCGGGACCTTTTTTGTAATCCCTTCGGCAAGCAGCGCTGGCAAAAGCAGCGCCCAATTACGAAAAGAAAAGGCTGCTTTAGAAAAGCAGGTGCAGCAGTTACGCAAAGAGCGCGATGAATTTCAGGCTGAAATTCTAAATCAAGCTCGAGTTGTTGACACTGCTTCGGCCGAAGTGGAAGAAGTTGAACAAGCGCTTGCTGACCTTGAACTCTTAGTCGCCGAACAGCGAGATGATCTAACCCTTGCCGAACGAGCCCTTGAGGGCGCCACCCTCGCAGTAACAGCAGCGGAAAGACAGTCAGAGAATCTGGCCGAGCAGCAATCCATCCTAAGCGACCAAGTTAACGAACTCGCCCTTCAAACTTATATCGGCAGGGACTCAACAGTTGAAGGTTCATTTGGTTTAGCGAGAACCGGAGATATCTACAAAGCCGCTCGAGTGCAAACTCTTATTGGCGCGGCATTTGGCGATATCAATAACTCATCTGACGAGCTACGAGCTCTCCAGATCGATACCGAAGTTGCTACAAAGGCTCTCAACGAAGCTGTCGAACAACGAGAGCAACTTAAGTTAGAAGCAGAAATACAACTGGATCAACTACTTGAGGCAGTTGACCTTCAAGACCAGATTGTTTTTGAAGCCGAAAACAGACTCGAAGCACGGTTGTACGAAGCGGCAGCTTTAGCCGAGCTGGATGCCGAAATGGCAGACGAAATCAAGGCTGAACAAAGCAACTTGACGCGCGTCATCAAGGCAGAGAAAGCCAAGCGGGCTGAGGAGGAACGTCTCCGGCGAGAAGCTGAACGCAAACGCAGAGAAGCAGAAGAGGCTCGCCGAAGACGGCTTCTCGGCATCGCTGACGCACCGACGTCGGTGAATTTCGATAAATCCGAACTAACCACGGTCTGGGGCATCCGAGTTCACGAATCAATCGCCGACAAACTTCTCGCTTTGCTACAAGCCGCTTCGAGAGATGGAATCAGACTTGGCGGCGGCGGCTACCGCAGTTCTCAATCCCAAATAAACCTAAGGCGAGCGCATTGCGGGACAAGTGAGTGGGCTATCTATAGAAAGCCTTCCTATCAATGCCGCCCTCCGACTGCTCGCCCAGGTGCTTCTATGCATGAAAGAGGCCTGGCGATAGATTTCACGCAGAATGGTCGCGCCTTGTGGAGTAATACGTCCGGTTACCGATGGCTGAAACGAAACGCTGCTAAATACGGATTCAGAAATTTACCGAGTGAACCATGGCATTGGTCAACCAATGGTCGTTAACTGATGATCTGTGGTTTGCAACGACAAATGTTGGCTACTCATAGGATGCTTCAAGCCACCATCGACTGTTTTCGATAACGCAAAGGTGAGCTGTTCCATCGGCAAGTAGAAATTGGAACCTCGCTTGTCTGGTTTTTCTACTGGAGTCCCACCATCTTTCGTCGAGAAACCAAGGGCCTCCCCAGGCAACAATCGAATGAGAACCAAAATTTTTACTCCGAACTTGAACTGGGACTCCTTCTAACCGCCCACGTCCAGTGACTCGAACACGACAGCCTTGATCGTCGGTTACTTCTAGTTCTTGAGCTTGGTTCAAAACAACTGCAGGTAATGGTGCCAAAAGTCGACCCGGCCACGGCGCCATCAAAGACTTGGGTAAAACAATGAGACGATCAGGGTCAAATGTCATAGATGCCAACGGAACCCGTTGTTCAATGTCAGCTAATCGCCGACCTCCCTCATGCTGAATAACAGTCACAGCGTCTGGCCCGAGGATTCCCTGGATACGAGTTAAAGACCGGATGGCACGTTCATCATTCGCTGTCTCTTTATCCCAAAATCCCATCTGATAGCCATCGTCAGGTATTACTTCGTCAGCTACTAACCGAACCATAGTTAACGGTCCGGTGGGCGCAGTTTCTGAGCGAAACCACCCTTCAAGTTGCCAGCGAACTCGGTCGGTTATATCAACTGGAGTGAACTGATGTTCATGACGCCATAACCGGCTGGAAACCTCACCATGATCTGATTCCACTTCTATCAAGACCCCAATACACACGAGGCCTTCACTAAATAGTTGTTGATAAATGTCACTAGCTAGGGCTTTAGCGGAAAACACAACCGTTTCTAGATGATCGGCGGGAGGGTTAATTTCGCTTTCCTCAGACACAACACTAGAAGTGGGTTGCGATATTGGAGTTCTACCATCCATTCCTCGCGATAAACGGTGCGCTAGTGAGCCCAGAGTGCCGAATCGCGCGTATAGATCTTCCTTAGGGAGAGAAGCGACATCTCCTAGAGTTTCTAAACCGAGGCGTTGAAACACACCAACAAGGTCACCAGCATTTAACAAAGGCGAGTCCCCATCGGCTAGGACATCGACTGAGAAGGGGGCGAGAAAATCAGCATTAGTAGCTGGCGGAACGATTTGGATGCGTGAAACGCTCGAAGAAACAGCTGCCAAAGACGCCGCAAATCGACTATCAGCTATTCCAACCCTCGGTTGGATAGCAGCAGACAATTCTCTGACACCGATCATTGCGGACAAAGCTTCAGAAACTCGGTCCACAACTACCTGTGCAAGAGCTTGATCGCCGCCAAAGTAACGGAACGGACCTTGAGTCAGGAAAGAGCATTGACCACCAGTTGTGATTTCCACTCTTGGAGTTACCGACTCAAGAGCCGCAGCAACAGAGAGAAATCTGGTGGTGTTACGCGCCTCGTCATCAATAATGACGTCCAGCTTTGGGCAGAGCGACTGGGCTTCTCGACGACGAATCCCTAACTCGATTCCGTAGCTAGCCGCTTGAGGCGTTACATCAACAACCTGATTGTTGTTCAAAACAACAGCAGGACTATCACAGCTAACCCCCGCAGCAATGGTCCGCCAGTGAGGAACAACTAGAGATAGGGTCCGAGTATCTGTGAAACCGCGCGCAAGATTCACCTAACTAGCCCAGGGAATCTGTTCATCTAAGTCGGTCAGAATTTTGTGTTCCTGACGAGAGCAGGATTCCGAGTTACCTGTCCATTCGTTATCTTGATCTTGCTTCACAGCACTCAAATGGCCTTGGCTATCAGGAAGCCACAAAAGTTGTCGACGGTGAGTGGAATCGCCATTTCGGTCAACTAGCTCTACCTCTACTTTGCGAGAAGTCAACCGACCGTGACCGCGTTGTAAACCTGTCCACTCGGTTCGGTTAACTCTGAGGCGGAGGCTCGGCTGCAAATTACAACGGCTGGCATTAGCAACGGTAATGACCGAGGTGCCTCGTTCGCGCATCCTCGCTGCGATTTTTCGCCCATGGTTCGCTCGTATTCTGACATCAGGTCCAACCAAAATAAGATCCACCGCTCCCATCAACGCATACAAAACTTCTGCTGCCTGGTTTTTTGGCCAATCAACGAATGCCCACCTTTGGAATTGAGCTCCTAGATCCACTGCTGCTGATGAACCCAACTCTGGCAACCCCACAGCTGCCACCCATCTGTTCGAGCCGGTCACGCCGACAGTTAAGGCAACCGCCAAACTGACCGCTGCTGTTCCCTCAACTTCAACAGTTGATCCCTGCTGTAACCCTGCACCACGAAACAAGTCAGCTAATGCATCTACCACCGGTAAAGTCCGGTCCCGGGCAAGCACCACCGGAGTAGAAACCTGACGCAAATTATCCGTTAACGAAACAGCGGTCGATGCTTTTTGCATCCCGCAACTTTAACCGAACATATGTTCGATTAAAACTTCGGCCCTGTAACCTACTTTTTATATTTCGTAATGGGCAAACAAACCGACGATGATGTCAGCAATGCCTTCAGAGGTGAACCCCTTAGCTAGATCAACCGTTGCGACATTGCCATGCACGTGCAAATAGTCGATTCCCCCTCGGGCGAAGAGCCGCGCAGCAAGCACATCTGCTGGGTCTTCCTCACTCAATGAATCTGCCGCACTGTGGTAGTAACGGTGACCCATACCCGTCAAAGGGCGGTTGGTTTCGAACCGTATTGTTCCCGGACTAGTGGGAGATATTTTTTCGGCAACTCGGACAGGTTGACCCATGAGTAGGAAGATTAGTCGTGTTACGGGCTAGTTTGAGAATATATTTGCTACTTCTAACTGTCCTGGAGGTCTCCAATGCCTGAGATGACTGAAGAACAATTTACGACAGAGGCTTCTGCCTTCCTTGAAGCCAACGCCTCACGTAAAGCCGAACAGAAGGCTTTTGTGTGGGGAGAAGGCCCCGACAATGCTGCGTTGTTCGAGGAAGTAGACCGCGAACAAGAACAACTTGACCTTGCCGCAGCGAAAGAATGGCGCGCTCAAAAATTTGATGCGGGTTTCGGGTGGATTTCAGGACCAACGGAGTTTGGTGGCGGTGGTCACCCTCGTCGATATGAGCGAATTTGGGCAAATTTAGAAAGCCAGTATGACGTTCCTGACAGCGGCTTTTTTGGCATTGGGTTGGGGATGGTCGCACCGACCATTCTCGCTCACGGGAATCCTGAGGTAGTGGCGGATCTCCTACCCAAGATGTACCGAGCTGATTTGGTGTCTTGCCAATTGTTCTCCGAACCAGGAGCCGGATCGGACCTGGCTAGCTTGCAAATGAGAGCCGATCGCGATGGCGATGAGTGGATTTTGAATGGTCAGAAAGTTTGGACCTCGGGAGCTCACTACAGCGATGTTGGTGAAGTGATCGCTCGATCGGATTTCGATTTACCAAAGCACCAGGGGTTAACGGGTTTCGTTGTGGATATGCATGCACCAGGTGTGGAGGTTAAGCCGTTACGCCAGATGACAGGGGGGGCAAACTTCAACGAAGTTTTCTTTAGTGACGTTCGCATTCCGGATAGCCACCGTTTGGGCGATGTCAATCAGGGTTGGAGTGTGGCGTTAACCACACTGATGAATGAGCGTGCATCGATTGGCTCAGGAAGCGGTGGTGGTGGTGGCAGCTACACGAAGCTGAGCGCGATGTTGCGACATTTTGGGCTCGACAACGACTCGCTAAGTCGTCAGCAACTAATGAACATTTTCACCTATGGCAAAGTTCTCGGATGGTCGAACCAACGAAGCTTGGATGCTCTTAAAGCCGGAAAGACTCCGGGTCCAGAAATGTCGTTATCCAAAATGGGATTAACTCGACAGATGCAGGCAACATGCGATTTTGTATCCGATGTTTTAGAAGCGCGTCTGGTCGCTGACACCGGCGAGTGGGGAACCTTTTCTTGGGCGGGTTTTGTCCTGGGTCAGCCGGCAATGCGAATAGCTGGTGGTTCCGACGAAGTAATGAGGAACATAGTTGGTGAGCGCGTGCTTGGACTTCCCAAGGAGCCGGGCATCGACACCACTAGCCCATTTAAAGAACTCAAAGTCGGAACCCAACGGACCGAGTAGTCGGGCACTAGCCGTTGAGAACGATCTATGAATTTTGAGCGGTTGCAACCCAAGCCGCTCCCGGAAGTTGCACAACTCCATTGAGTTCATATGGCTTTAGCGCATCTTCAATAGCCCGGAGGACACGTTCGCTCGATACTTCACCATTGGACTCTACGACTGCCTTCACCGGGCCAAATTCATATGCGTGCAATGCTGCCTCTCGTAATCCCACTCTTCCCCCGACAGCGACTTCAGTCTTATAGGGCACAATGTCGATTCCGCGCCAGCCAGCCTGGTAGAGAATTTGCGTGACGTGTTCGGGGTCAGAAAAAGAGAATGGGTCTGGCGCGTCTGGTCCACGCGAAGGCATTTCTACTAGCGCCATTGCCGCTCGATTCGGCACCGTAATCCAAGGATTTTCTTCAGGTCCTTGCCAACACACGAAGCTCAGTTTCGCTTTGTCCGATGCCGCACTCCTAAGATTTTCAAACGCCGCAATAGGGTCGCCAAAAAACATGACCCCAAATCGTGAATAAATAAAGTCGTAGGGGCCACCAAGCGGGGTTATTTGCGCATCGGCCTCTACAAAGTCGACTCGACCTTCACTCCGCAGACGCGCAACCGTGAGTAGCGCTGCGCTGATATCGACGCCAACTACACCCCCGCTGCCTACCCGCCCTTGAAGTTGCAGGGTTGTGTGTCCACAACCACAGCCCACGTCAAGCACATCTGAATCGGTGATCTCTCCGAGGGCTTCCATAGCAGCAATACCGAAAGATTCGAGTTGTATATCCATTTGCTCTTGATGATCGACCCATGCGTGACGCGTTTGCCAATACTTACGTTGTGCTTCGTTCGCAATACTCATGCTGCAAAGAGATTCCCCTGATGTGCCCGGAAGCGGTCGACACGTCGATAGTTCGTCCATACAAGTTCATCCATAAATGCCCAGCTCTTCCGATGAATAACGCAAGGTCCATAACCGGCTAAAGCGATGAGGTGCTGCGGGGCGGGATACCCTTTGTTGTTCTCAAACATATAGGCAGGAAAATCTGCTGCAGCGGCAGCCATAAGCCTGTCTCGGGTGACCTTGGCCATGATGGACGCCGCTGCTATCGATAGACAGCTCTGATCTCCTTTAATAATTGTGGTGCTGGGAACCCAATCGACGTAGTCCCAGTTCCCGTCAACCAAAACTCTGTCAGGTTTAAGGGTCAGCAGGTCAAGTGCTCGGCGAGTAGCAAGTCGTTGCGCTTCGGACATGCCCAACTCATCGCATTCTTGAGCAGAAGCATGACCAATGGACCAATCTTTAGCCCATTCTCCAATTTTGTCGTAAAGCTTCTCTCGCTTATCCGGTGTAAGCATCTTGGAGTCTCTAATGCCCTTCACCCTTCCCGAGGGCGGAAGAACAACCGCTCCAATGGTCAGCGGGCCTGCCCATGCTCCTTTGCCAACCTCATCGATACCGACCACCACCGATTCGCCCTGGCTCCAGCAATGCTGCTCTTGCTTCATCGTCGGTGGCGATATTTCGGGCATGAATGAAAAGTAGTCGCCTGGGCTCGATATTTTGTCGATTCAAGCTCAACTAAAGCTGCCCGAGGGTGGTGAACCAAGATCCTCATCTTTGCTTGTTTCAAATTGAGGCTGTATATCTCCCGTTCGCAATAAGGCTTCGCCGACGCAACCTTCACCCACAAAAGAGTCATCGAGGCCCGGAACTCGAACCGTTAGATCTCCTGGGCCCCCGTCCACTTCCCATAAAAGCGCCGGTCGTTCTCCATGCCACCTCACAGCCCACGAAACGGTGCCATGACGCGATGGAACTCCATGAACTTCTACCCCCTGCCCAAGCCACTCATTGGGCCATGCCAAAGCGACAAGCAATTCATCGGTTGTGTCATCTACGAGTAGCCGCAGAAAGCTTCGAACAAAGCATGCGGTAACCCGCAGATCATGGCCGGCTCCAGCAATTCCTCTCTTGGTTCTCGGATCAATGAATGAAGGCCAGTTCATCGTGGGAGAGGCAAGTGCAGCTACTTTTTCTATATCCGCGAGGGCCGCCTGAGGGTCAACAGCTAGCTGAGCGAAGGCCGAGCGGGTCATTGCTAAGACATCTGTCGTCGCTTCTGCCTCATTCATTTCTATCTCTGCTTCAATCTCGGGGGACATCAAGTCCGCTAGCTCGCGAGCAGCCCTGTCAGCCTTCAAGGCTTTTAACAGCTTGTGAGCAGCGTCGAGTCCTGCATGTGCAGTCTCATCAGGGTTAGCAAGAATCCATCGTGCCCCATCTGCAACAAACTCTCCTAGTCCTGTTAACAACTGTTCATCAGGCGCTAGATCAAAAGCTCTACCCAACGCACTAATAGTCGCCGAGGTCACATCGAGTCCCGCGTGGTTGACTGCACCTAAAGGTGTTTGACGTTTGGCTCGAGCAATAAATATTTCTCGCGCTGCAGACCCGTAGCCAGCTTCTACTAGGGCTGCCAGCACTTCAGCTTCGTCGCTCGCGCTATGCGGTGGACCACCGGGCGATGGAACAATATCTTCGCCCGTCGACGCAAGAAGAAGTGATTGACGCGATGCGTGGAACAACTCGCTTAAATGACTTTGGGGCAAAACAAAACGGCTCGCGTTGACTGCATGATTGTTCCATCCACTCGCAACTTGAGTTCCGCTCGGTGGAGAGGGGACCATTTGAGTTTGAGCAGAAATATCAAGTGGAATCATCCCTTGAACAGTTCCACCGTGCACGAGAGGCATGATGATCGCTGCACTGGCCATTCCTCTTTCACACGTTACGACTTCAACTCCTTCTTCAGCGTCGAGCAAAGCTGTTGGATCTACCCCACCAGTGCCGCCAACGAGTCGTCCGGGGGCACGACTAAACGTCAGAGCGACTTGACCGTCAACATGCAGCTGGCGATCATCGACTGTTATTTCGCCCACTTTCCCGCCACCTAGGTGGTCGTAGGGTCGGATTGCCCACGCAAGGGCAACAGGACGGGATCCATGGTTTTCAACTTCAACGACTAAGTATTCGGAATTGAGTCTCGCCCCGTAAACCCTGTGAACTAGATCTCCTCCCGCCGCTCTGATGATCGTTTCAACAACCGGGGCTCCGTCAACTAAACGTTGGCGAACCGCTGCGTGCTGCGAAGGAAAAATCCAGTTGTCGTCAACGCGTAACCACCAATCCAAAGACCAATAGCCAGGTTTGACTGCGATTAGCCCTCGTCTGTCAACGGCAACTCTGTGAACGCTCTCAAGGTTTCCCAACAAGGTCCACGACCGAGCAACCTTGTTCGAGGCTGGAACCTCATCTTTCTGTTCTCGCCAACATTCAACCCACCAGGGTTGCACCCAATCTTGGGGCGGCAACTGCTGGACTAGTTGTTGACGGCGAGAACGGAACAGGTGACGGAGCGCAACCATGACTACGCCAGCGTAGAGCGCTAAGTCACTTTGTCCCAGCCAGAAAGCCAGTACGGTGTTGCGTTCTCTGTATTCAGAGAGATGGGAAAAGGCGGGTCATCTCATCTGCTAGTCGGTCGGGCGTACCGGGACAATAGAATTGTGCTTAATGGCGACGTCAACCACTCCGGATCACAACTCGATCGCAGTGATCGTTCCCATAAAGGACTTTCGGCAAGCTAAGCACCGCCTCAGCGATCGACTTGACGCCGAGGCGAGAGAGTCGCTGGCTCGCAAAATGGCTGAAAGAGTGCTCTCAGCCGCTAAAAATTTCACCATTCACGTGGCCTGCAACGATGATGAAGTCGCAAGATGGGCAGCGTCGTTAGGGGTAGAGGTCATTTGGGTCGAACAGGAGGGTTTGAACCCTGCTGTGAGCCATGCAGCCCAGCAGGTAGCGGGTGACTTCCCACATATGACGATTGTTCATGCCGATCTACCCCAAGCGCAGTCGCTGGCTGGGATCGCTCGCGCCAACGCGGTTTCAATCGTGCCTGATCGCCACAAACAAGGGACTAATGTCCTCAGTTTGCCTACCGGTACTTCTTTCGAGTTTCAATACGGCGCAAATTCGCTTTATCTTCATATGAATGAAGCTGTGCGACAAGATTTAGACCTCAGAGTGTTGCAAATCGCGCACCTTCAATGGGATATCGACACTCCAGAAGATCTTGATGGCTTCTTAGAACGCACCGACTCGGATTTTTCTCAATGAAAAGGTCCTTTTCGAAACCCGACTCCGCCCTGGTAATTGCAGCGCATCCCGACGATGCCGAATTTCAATGCGGGGCAACTTTGGCAAAGTGGGCGGCGAGCGGAACAACCGTTCACTACTTGATCTGCACTGATGGCTCAAAAGGCACGTGGGACCCTGATATGGACCAAAAAGCTCTCGTCATAACCCGTCAAAAAGAACAGATAGCTGCAGCCAGAAGGTTGGGTTCAACGGGTTCTGTTCTTTTCTTAGAGCAAATAGATGGCGAACTCCAAAGCGATCTCGCCACGAGGTCGCAAGTAGCAAAAGCTATCCGCCAGTTACGTCCCGACGCCATACTTGGCCACGACCCTTGGAGGCGATACCGGTTGCACCCAGACCACCGACATGCAGGTCTATTGGCTATAGAAGGCATCGTCGCCGCTCGCGACCCTTTGTTCTTTCCAGAGCATGCCCTCGATCCCCATCGGCCAGCAGTTGTGCTTCTCTTTGAAGCCGAGGAGCCCGATCATGCGGAGGAGGTTACGGGATGGGCCTCAGCCAAGTCAGCAGCACTCTTGGAACACCGGACCCAGTTCATTACTACGCACGGCATTGAGGACCCACATGACAGCGAACAAGTCAGAGCGTTTGAATCCCGAGTTGAACAAGAGCTCAGTGACTCGGGTCAACCGTACGGATTGGCGTCGGCGGAGCTTTTCAAAGTAATTCTCGATCTCTAAGTTAAGACGCGACAAGTGAGCCGGGTGTTACCCGGCTCACTTTGATTCGCGAATCAGTTGAGGGTGAACCTCAACCGTTCATTCGGTCCTTAAGAGCTTTCGCAGCCGTGAACTTCACACTGCTGCTCGCTGCTATTTGAATAGTCGCGCCCGTCTGTGGGTTTCGACCTTGCCGAGCAGCACGATCCGAACGTGAGAACTTACCCACGCCGGGCCAAGCAACAGCATCACCAGCTTTGGCAGCGCCTTCAACGCATCCAAAGAAAGCTTCAATAACCGCCTCTGCGTCCGCTTTGGTGCAACCAGCACTACCGGCTACCGCAGAAAGCACGTCATTTTTGGACATATTGGCCATGTGAGTCTCCTCATCGCCGAACATCCACACGCCACGTGCGAATGTCATCGGTGTTATTTGACCCGTGATCGACGCTCAGGTCAAGTATTTCCTGGCTTTTAAGGCTTTATGATCGCTTCTTAGCGTTTAGTGGGTTTGATAGTTATCGTTGGCGTGGCGCTTCAATTTCCTTCTCGACCGCTCCTCAACGGGAGGCCATGTGTCAGGACTAGAACTCTGTCTAATAGGGGTGGCAGCGCTCATCGGCTCGGCAATTGCGGCGATCGCAGGCCTGGGTGGCGGTATCTTGCTGATGGCTGTCCTACTTCAGTTCCTGAATCCCCTTGAAGTGATCCCGATTCATGCCGTAATTCAGCTCGCTTCGAATTCTTCTCGGGCTGTCATTTTGCGAGATGACGTCGATTGGGGAGTTGTTTGGCGCTTCGCTCTTCTTTTGCTGCCGGCAGGCATGGCTGGCCTTCTGGTCGCCGGCGTCTTTCCGGTTGACGTCGGCAGCATTCTTATTGCTGTCTTTGCCTTGGTATTTGTGTGGTGGCCTCAAGCCCTCGGGAAGATCGCCTCGCTCCTCGGCAGTGGCCGCCAAACTTTCATCCCCCTTGGTGCGATCGCTGGGTTCCTCAACATTCCGTTTGGTGTAACCGGCCCCGCTATTGCGCCTGTATTCAGAGCCGAACTGCCTCTCCGAACCGCCATGGTGGCTACTTTCGCCATGGCTCAAACGTTTGGGCATCTGGCGAAAGTATTCCTCTTCGCAGCGGACGGATTCGCCTATTTCGATCATCTACCTTTGCTAGCTATTGGAATTAGCGCGGTGATCGTTGGCACTTGGTTCGGTACACGAGTCTTGCGAAACCTCAGCGAGCAACTGTTTGGACATCTGTTTCGCTTTGTCTTAACCGTTATTGCTATCCGCGTGATTCTGGTCGCGTTGTTTAGCTAGACCGTGAATTGAGAGGCGTCTCGAAATAGCGGTGAGAATTGCAGTTGTGCGCCTATGAGGTCCTCAGGTAAGTCGTTTTCGGTGTAGACATGCAGATGCGTGTAGACGTCTACCTCAATGCCCATTAGATCAATCCATCCCAGGACCGCGTCACCCCACCGCTCGTCGAGGAGCGCTCTCCTGATTGCCTCTGTCTCGCTATTGGTCAGCACATCTGAGGGTGTCCGCGCAACTAACTCCGAGGCTAGAACCCTGTGGAGCACATCGACGTCGGTGGCGAGAAACACTTGCGGAGGTTCTGACCTCACGACGGCGTAAGCGACTCCTGGCATTAGCTCCACCCAGAGGTTATTTCTTTGGCTTTCCAGAACCCGGGGATCGGTTCGGTCGCAGCACCGTTGGCATAGCGAGAGAGTCGCTCTACCGCTTGTTCATCGAACATCGGTATTGCATCAAAAACCCCGTACGGACCGACGGCTCGAAGCGCCTTATCGCCTTCGCTTCCTGATCGAGGTAAGTGCGAAGTCAGTACCAATATTCTGGCTTCGGGGTCATAAGCCTTTAGGACTGAGGCCCTACCTAGCGTTTTCCAAATCGTGTCTATCCGTAACAACCCGGGACGAACTGTTGTAAAGGCTCCTGATACATCAATCCACCACTCTTCGCCGGCTGCATCTTCAACCTTGAAGTTGTATTGAACTCCAGCTCGGGGAACTTTCACGTCCTTTTGAAGCAATGTGAAGCCACATCTTTCTAGGAGATCAATGGCAATGTCTTGAGCTTTTTTTCCTTCTTGGGTGGCTCGTCGCTGGAAATCTTCGGCGGCTATCTCCTCTTCTGTAACTTCCGCGAGAGCTTCAGCTATCTCCGGAAGGGGAGGTTGTTCACCGGGAGGTTGTCGATGCGCCCATACTCGCGCATGAGCTGCATTAATTCTCTCACGGGCTATTTCCACATAATCAGGGTCGAGGTCGTAGCCAACACCACGACGGTCTGTAAGCGCGGCTGCGACCAGGGTGGTTCCAGACCCCATGAAAGGATCAAGTACCGCGTCGCCTTCGAAGGTGTATAGGTCGATTAGTCGACGTGGCAACTCTACGGGGAACGGTGCAGGGTGGCGGACTCGTCGGGCGCTTTCGGCGTGAATGTCCCAGACGTCAAGTGTTGCCTCCATGAACTCATCTGTAGGAAGCGTGCTTTTGTGTGGAAGTCCAAGTTCGGCGCGCGCTGCTGGTGATTTTGCTCGGTCAAACCGGCCTTTACTCGCCACAATGATGCGTTCGGTTGTGTCTCGCAAAGCGGGGTTCGCGGCGCTTCTAAACGAGCCCCAAGCACAGGATCCGCTACTTCCTCGACTTTTCTGCCAAATAATCTCGCCACGAAGTAGAAGCCCTAGATCCTCGAGAATGCGGATCACATCTGCTGACAAACTTCGATAAGGCTTACGACCAAGATTCGCGACGTTAACTGCGATTCTTCCACCGGGTTCTAGAACTCGCACACACTCGGCAAAAACCGAGTCAAGCATGCCCAGATACTCGAAGTAGGTGGTGGGGACTCGATCATCAGCGTCAGCTGCAATGGAGTCCTCATATTCTTTACCAACGAAGTAAGGAGGAGAAGTCACTACTAAGGCAACGCATGAGTCAGGTAGGTGATGCATATCGCGCGCATCTCCTTCCAAACATCCATCACCTAAGTCCGGAACCGCATTAACAGTCTCATCGCTAGTTAGAACCGGTGGGTTAAAGCGAGAATAAAACTCGGAGGCATCGTGCCCTTCGCGACGAGATACCCCAAAAGCTGAAGTCGAAGTGCGTTG
>CEUS01081339.1_pt1 | contig 54294 bp, 48 predicted proteins | sample 427031 | NCBI WGS metagenome assembly CEUS01 (sample SAMEA2622837, study PRJEB7988) | marine metagenome | biome: marine biome (ENVO:00000447); feature: marine epipelagic mixed layer (ENVO:xxxxxxxxx); material: "saline water (ENVO:00002010), including plankton (ENVO:xxxxxxxx)" | depth 140 m
AACAGAAACGGCCCTTAGAGGCAAGAAAGACATAGGAGTGAGGTTATCCGGATTCGGAGGTCTGGCAAGGTTGGGCCGCAGCTGGTGGGCTTGCTACCTTAGGGTATGCATGACGTTCTCCGCCAGCGACTTCTGCGCAAGATTGAGAGTCTTCCTGACAAACAGATGCACCAGGTACTCGATTATATAGAGTTCCTAGGATCCAAGTATGCAGCATCCGATCAAGTTGAGGTCTCTGGTCTCCAGAAATTTGCAGAGCGGTTAGAGGATAATTTACGTGAAAAAGCGATCAGTCCCAGCACCATTGAAGAAGCATTCCAATTAATCTCAGCTGCGGATCGGCTGCTTTCAGAAGTTTCTTCCGCAGGCAGGCAGATAATGGCTGACCTTAGTCAAATGCTCGAGTCGGACGAAGACGGTTATGGAAGCAGTGCTCAGGTCGAGGGAAATCCTATGAGCCCTAAGGAATCAGAGGAAGATTAAAGCAGGACGGTAAGATCCTGCTTCACGTGTTCTTTGGGAGCGACTATTCGCGCGACAGCTAGCTTACCGTTGATCTCTGTTGGTGTTATCGCGAGGTTTCCCCGCAACCAAGGATCCCTGAGGTAAAAGCCTTTGGTTGATTTGAACAGTATTAAGCTCTTAACAGCTTGCCGCGCTCGTTCCCGTAGGCCTTTCCCCAGGCCTGTTGGGAGCGGGCGGTTTTCGTTTTGGGGTCAAGAAGGTGCTCATGACTGAGCCAATCAGTGGAGAGGCCAGGATTATTAAGGAAGCCCTTACCTTCGACGATGTACTCCTAGTTCCCGGGCATTCCCTTGTGCATCCAAAGGACACGGACGTCTCCTCGCGCATCACCAGAAAGATTCAGCTTCGTGTGCCGCTTGTTTCTGCGGCGATGGACACGGTGACTGAGTCAGCGATGGCGATCCAAATGGCTCGCGAAGGTGGCATAGGGATCATCCATAAGAATTTGTCGCCGGAACACCAGGCGGCAGAGGTCGATCGGGTGAAGCGATCCGAGAGCGGCATGATTCTCGATCCTATCACATTGACACCCGGTGCGTCACTCTCAGATGCCCACGAGCTCATGGCGCGATTTTCGATTAGCGGAGTCCCGATCGTTGAAAATGAAGGTCACCTAATTGGGATCGTAACCAACCGTGATCTTCAGTTTGAAACTGACCTGACCCGGCCAGTCTCAGATGTGATGACAGCTGAGCATCTCGTTACGGTTCCCGAGGGCACTACGCTTGACGAGGCCCAACTGATTCTACACAAGCACCGTATCGAGAAGCTGCCGGTCGTCGACGATCAGGGTCAGCTTAAGGGGCTTATCACAGTAAAGGATATATTCAAGCGCCAGATGTATCCGAATGCTTGTAAGGACGAGCATGGACGGTTACGGGTTGGCGCCGCGGTCGGGGCGGCTAAGGTCGATGTCCAGCGGGCTGCATTGCTGGTTCAGTCAGGCGTTGACGTTCTCGTAGTGGATACCGCGCACGGACACTCTGAGGGTGTTCTTACGGCCGTCGCTAGGATTCGTGAGCGCTTCCCGGATGTAGAGATTGTGGGTGGAAATGTCGGAACGGTAGAAGGTGCTAAAGCTTTAGTTGAACGTGGGGTCGATGCAGTGAAGGTGGGAGTAGGCCCTGGTTCGATCTGCACTACACGGGTAGTAACTGGGGTTGGGCTACCTCAATTGACTGCGATCATGGATGCCGTGCAGGGAGCAGGTGATGAAATTCCGATCATCGCGGATGGGGGCATTAGGTACTCTGGAGACGTCGTGAAGGCACTCGCTGCCGGGGCTCACAGCGTCATGATGGGATCCATGTTCGCGGGTACTGATGAGGCGCCGGGGGAGAGCTTCCTTCTCGAGGGTCGCCGTTTTAAGACTGTAAGAGGGATGGGCTCCCTTTCAGCGATGCAGGAGGGCTCTGCAGACCGGTACTTTCAAGAGGGCGACATAGAAAAGAGCAAGCTGGTCCCGGAAGGGATTGAGGCACGGGTTCCCTACAAGGGGCCTGTGTCGGATACCATTTACCAGCTTGTAGGAGGCTTGAGGAGTGGCATGGGATATTGCGGCGCTGCCGACCTGGAAGAGCTTCAGACGACCACTCGGTTCCACCGCATCACCACTGGTGGATTGAGGGAGTCACACCCGCACGATGTTACAATCACGAGAGAAGCACCAAACTACCAGTTGTAGAGATCTACACTTTCTCCTGAGTCCCCTAGTTCCTCAGCTTTCTTCCTCTAGAAAGCTAATAACCAAGTTGAAAGGGGACCCCTCTAGCCACTCGCGGGACAGCCTTTGGGCTTCGGCTATTTGTTCGGTAGTTATCCGCTACTCGATTAGGTCACCTGTAGCACCAGTACCACCTCATCGATTAGAGAAGGGGGGTTCGGAGGTGGTTGCTTTAGCAGTATTTTTAACGACGGTCATGCTTACCCATGTGATATTCATAAGACTGTATGCTGAAGAATTGCAACGGGTGCCTATAGGGCGGCCTGTAAGTTACTAACATAAAATCACTTAAGTATGCTACTGCATAACCAAAAGATGGGAATTTGGAGTTAAAACCTTGAAATCCTGCTTACCAACCCCTCTCCGTTTGTCGGCGCTTTTGATTTCGCTCGGTCTATCGGGATGTGTTAGCGGCGGTAGCCCAGCACGTTTGTGGCTCGCTAATCCCGTAGCTCAGTCAGCGGAAGACGATGCGGGGACAACTGTATCAGTTGGATCAGTAAGTTCGGTTCCACTGGTGGAGTTGGTCTCCACCGTATATGAGCCTGTGCTTGAGCCGGTTCTCGAAGACCCAATTGAAGTGAGGGTGGATGAGATTCTGACATCTCCGGTGCTCGGTGATGAGGAGTTCACTGCGGCCGTGGACCAATGGATAGAGTACTGGGGTGGACGTGGCTCGACTTGGCTTCCTGGCTACCTGACGGGCATGGGGATATTTGGCGAGTCTGTGGATTCAGTTCTCGCAGAGAATGACTTACCTCCCTCGCTGCGGTATCTGCCATTCATTGAGAGCGGTTACAATCCCAAGGCGACAAGTCATGCAAGTGCGGTCGGTTTGTGGCAATTCATGCAGGGAACTGCCACGGGGTGGGGCATGGAGGTCACGCCACTGATCGATGAACGAAGAGATCCTGTAAAGTCTACTGAAGGTGCAGTCGGATTCTTGCTTGAATTGCGCGAGGATCTCGGATCGTGGTTTCTAGCTCTTGCTGGCTATAACTCCGGTCCTAATCGTGTTCGGCGTATATTGAACCGATATGCACCCGATGAGCAGCCGACGGATAGCCTTTTTTGGGCACTTCGGGGTCACTTTCCCCGTGAGACTCAAGAGTTCGTTCCCAAGCTAATAAGCGCAATTATTGTCGGCGGTAGCCCACAGGATTTTGGTATCGAACCTGTTAGCGTTGACCGTTTTGCATATGAGGTGGCTACAGTGCCTGACGCCACCTCCCTTGATGTAGTCGCGCGAGCGGCTGAGGTCTCCCAAGAAGAAATTGAGCGGCTAAACCCAAAGTACCTCCGCGGTATGACCATTCCCGGTCAGGCTAGCAGCATTCGATTACCTGAAGGTCGGGGAGAAACGTTTCGTGTGAACTACGCAAAGATACCTGCGGAGGAGAGGGTGACGGTTGTCCAGCATCGCGTTGTATCCGGAGAGACTCTCTCGCACATCGCTAGGCAGTACGGGAGCCGCGTGTCAGATATCCAAGCTGCAAATCCGGGAGTGCGCGCGCGGTACTTGCGGGTTGGAGCATTGCTGATCGTACCAGTTGTTCCGCGTGCGCGAACATCCGTGGCCGCTGGGGGCGGCTGAGGACTAGTCTGCGGTCCAGCTACCTGATCGACCTCCGTGCTTTTCAGTGAGATGGACTCCTTCAATCCGCATGCCTCGGTCAATGGCTTTTGCCATGTCATAAACCGTGAGCAAAGCGATAGTCACAGCGGTCAGTGCTTCCATCTCGACCCCGGTTTGGCTGGTGACCTTAGCTTCGGCAGTAGCTCGGATTCCGGGAAGTGACGAGTCAGGCTCCATAGAGAGCTGCACGGAAACTCCAGGAAGTGGATGACAGAGAGGAATTAGGTCCGATGTCTTCTTCCCAGCCATAATCCCGGCTAGCTCAGCTACCTTGATCGGATCTCCCTTTGGGGTTTGTCCAGAAATGATGCACTCGAGAGTGTCAGTGCCCATGGTGATGTACCCGATAGCCACGGCGCGCCTTACGGTGACGTCCTTGTCTGAAACGTCGACCATCTGAGCTCTCCCTTCAGGGTCGAGATGTGTAAGCCCGTCATCATGTTCGGTCATGTTATCACACCTCTTTGGGAATGTCCTCGAAGGGCTTTACGCAGGTTGCCGACGAGGCTTGAGATAATGAGCTGAGGATTCACGTTTCTCCTGGCTAGTTCGCGAGCCTGATCAACCGATCCAAATGCACTGGTAACGTGGAAGGCTTTGATTTGAGAGGTAGACAACCATTCCTCAAGCTCGCTGAGCCGATCGTGATTGAGCAACGCCTTAGGCGCGCCAGCTGCCAGAGCTGCCAAGTCGCGCAGCCACTCCTCAACAAAGCCGAAGAGGTCGATCAATCCACGTGCGCCTGCGGGAGGGAACCCCAAGGCGAGGCTGTAAGTGGCAGAAGAATCAGTAGACATAGCTGTCGCTACGATGTCAAAGGCGCGCAGCCTCAGCCTCTCCAAGGGTCCTTCCTCTTCTCCGGCAGGGAGGAAACCAAGTGCACGCCCAGGAGAGCCTTGCCCTAGGCGTCCTGCCCACTCGGCCAGACTCGGCTCCACTCCTGCCTCTTGCTCAAGGAAGGCTGTTATATCTCCAAGATTCAGTGGGGTAAGGCGGAGAGGTACAGCCCGTGACCGGATTGTGGGTAAAAGCCTCTCGGGCTGACTACTTGTGAGAATAAACCTGGCTTCCCCAGGTGGTTCTTCTAGAAGCTTCAGCAATGCATTAGCTGCTTCTGGGCTGGCTTCTTGAGGAACAAGGAGTTCAGCCTCACCGATGATGAAAATCGGGCCATGGGACATGGCCGGTCTTTTATGGGCTTGAGAACGTATGTTCCGCACAGTGCCGAGGTAAATGCCACGCACCTCGTCTCGATGGCTAGGACGAAGTGGAGTGGTCCGAAGGTCCTCGAGTTCCGTAAGTCGTGCTTCTTCAAGCGCTTCGGTGAGGCGGTCCCCGGAGGCTCCTTTCGGGCGAGGTAATGGAAGATAATAGTGAATGTCGGGGTGCTCGAATGAGAGGGCCATCCGGCATGGAGGGCACGCTCCGCATGGCTCACATAGTGGAGCTTCGCACACTATCAACTGTGCTAGCCAGTGAGCTACGCGCTGCTTTCCTATACCGTGCGAGCCATGGAAGAGGAGTGCTGCGGGTAAGATTTCCTCTGCTGCAGCGTTGCCCAGTGCTTCTCGCTCGGCTTCGTGCCCCCAAACTGGGTGTAAGCTCATGGGTTACCCTGAGGTCGCAGCCATTGCAACGGATCCTGAGCCATCGGAGAGCTTCCCTGAAGTGGTGCTCTGATCTGGAACTCCAGGTGAGGTCCCTCGGGTGTATCAACTCCTCCGACTGTCCCAACAACCTGTCCTGCTGCTACATCGTGCCCTTCGACGACATTGATTTCATTTAGGTATAGATAGAGTGTGTAAAATCTTTCGCCATGATCGACAATTACCGTGGGTCCGTACCCTTCAAATTGGCCGGCCAACGCGACACGGCCAGCCCGAATGGCATGAACTGGAGTTCCTGGTGGGGCGGCCAGACCTATCCCGTTCCAACGCAGTACGGTGCCGTTTGATTGTTGGTCTCTGCCAAAATGGTAGATGAGATTTACTTCTTCGATGGGCCAGGCAAGTGAGCCGGCGTCAGCCCTAGTGATGGCTGAACCTTCCGAGCGTGTGTGCGCTGCCGCGGTCTCTGCAGGCTCTGATGGTGGTGTTGGCGCTGGTAAAGGAGACGTTCCTATCCGTGTGCAGCTCGCTAGTATCAGGACGGTAATCCAGAGGTTAAGAGAAACCTTAAACACGACTGGAACCCGTGTTTAAACGCGCGTTCGAGAGTCGGACCGCGAGTCTGAGTGCCTCTAGCATCGAAGACTCATCTGCCTTGCCGGTCCCTGCAATTCCAAAGGCGGTGCCATGGTCAGGAGAGGTCCGCACGAACGGCAATCCAATGGTGACGTTCACTCCACTCTGGAAGGTGACGGTCTTGAAGGCAGCCATACCAACGTCATGATAGGGAGCAATTACTGCATCGAATTCACCTGATAGTGCACGAAAGAAAACAGTATCAGCCGGGACAGGGCCTGCAATATCGACTCCTGCACTCGCCAGCTGCTTGACGACTGGCTCCATAATTTCCTTTTCCTCAGATCCGAAAAGCCCACTATCAGAGGCATGTGGATTGAGAGCGCACAATGCCATCCGAGGATCTGAAATTCTCCAATCTTCGCGAAGGGTGTGATCTAGAAGTTTGGCCTGCTCTTCAAGTATTTCTGCGGTCAGTTCTGAAGGGACAGTCCGTAGCGGCACATGCGTAGTGGCCAGAAGCACTCGTAGTGGTGCACCGAGTTCAGTTTTTTCCGCCGCCATTAGCATACCGACAGGCTTGGACTGACTTAGGTCACTGAGCATCTCCGTCTGTCCCGGTACTGACCAGCCTGCGGCTTGGAGTGAAGGCTTGTGGACGGGTGCTGTCACAATGCCGTCAAACTCACCAGCCAGAGCTAATTCGACAGATTTTTCAAGGGATGTTGCAGCTACAGCACCGGCTTTCGAGTCGGTTGTATCCCACCCAACTCTCTGGTTTGCGGTGTAGTCGGTTACATCGGCTTGGTCCATGGGCCCATGGGGCCCGACTATGACCACACTTCCAGTCTCAGCGCCGGACTCAAAGCGCTCCGCAGCCCGAAGTGCCACCTCGGGGCCGATGCCCCGAGGGTCACCGAGGGTGATAGCGATGTTAGGTCGCGACACTACATCCGTATCTCGATGTGGGCATTGGCGCGGAGTTCCTCAAGTAGTCTCGCACGCTGCTTCTCCTGTTGCAGTTGGCTTGCGATCTGCCCGCGGAGGTCCTCGAATGTGTAAGCCCCTGCTTCGCGGATCGACACTACTTTCACGATCGCAACGCGAGCATCCAATTCCCGTCCAGCACCACCTCGGTACTCCAGTGGGCCATAAAACTCGCCCGCTACTGCCGACTGGAGCACCGAATAGGCTGGTGGGAAATCGGTGAGCTGCTCGAAGGCGACTTCTACTGAGTCAGGTGCTTCTGGATCTGAGTACTGCTCGAAGAGGGCGCTCATCGACTCACCCGCTTCAGCTCTTTCGCGTACCTGGATGGCCAAATCGCGTGCTGTCTGGACATCCTCTGCTTCCACCTGGGGCCTGATGAGTATGTGTCGGGCCTGCACTTCGCTGCGGCCGCGGGCCCGTTCTACCTTGATGATGTGGAAGCCAAAGTCTGTTTCCACTATATCGCTAACGCTACCAATTGGAAGCGTAAATGCCACATCTTCGAACTCTGAGACCATTTGGCCTCGACGGAACCAGCCTAGGTCCCCTCCTCCGTCGGCGGTGCCAACATCATGAGAATGCTCGCGAGCCAGGTCAGGAAAGTCTTCGCCAGCTCGAACTCTCTCCAGAAGGCCCTCTGCCTCAGTACGTGCCCCATCCTTAGCATTCTCTGCCGGTACGGGTAGTAGGACGACCTGCTGCATAGTGAGAGTTCTTGGCCTTTGCTGTAAAGTGAGGCTCGCATCCGCAAACCGTGCCAAAAGCTCTTCTTCACTGACTTCCTCAAGCGTCGCCCCGGAGAGTTGACGCTGCATGAACATTTGATAGATCTGCTGCTGGCGGGCATCGTGGCGGATGTAGTCACGATACTCGGCAAGGGTCCACCCTTCTTCCGCTAATGATTGCTGAAGTGCTGGTTGCCCTCCGAACTGGAGCGCTAGGCCCTCCAGTCGCTCATTGACCTGCTGATCTAAAGTGGGCTCATCAGGTTGAATCAGTGTATCCTTTTCTGCTGCCTGGATGACCAAGAGGCGATCCACCCAGGTGTCTAGCACACCCTCGTAGAATTCTTGGAATCCTGCGTCAGTCTCCGCAGGCACGGGAAGACCCCCGAGCTCCATGCGCTGAATTTCTTCGTCGAGTTGGGTCTGAAGGACAGCCGAATCACCTACAATCGCGACCACACGGTCCACAATGTCATTTTGAAGAACAAGCTGAGCCTGGACAGGGATTGGTAACCCTATCGAGGCGGCTAGGATCAATATTGAACGAGTGCACATGCCGGTCGTAAACCGCTCTGGATAAGGGGTTCCAGTCACCGTTCCAAAGTGTCTGCAGGAAGTGCTGTGCTGTCCTGAGCCTCCTCCAGAGGAGAGAGGCTGCGCTCCGCCCGAATTTGGGCGATTTGGAGCAGAGACTCACCTATGCCTGTGTCAAAACTTGTAAACGAGGTACCCTCTCTAAGTTGAAAGCCTACGAACCCTAATGGCACGGTTGGCGTTGCACCTGAAAGATTGCCTCTCAGTGCCTCCCTTACAGCTCGGGCAATCCCTAGCTCGACTGCCTCACCCGGTGCGATATCAATGTCGGTTAGTCCTAGCGCTCTCGCAGCCTCAAGTAGCTGGCTGCTGGCATCAACAACAAGAGAGTCGATCCGGGCACGGGATGGTTCGAATCCTTGGTCTTGGGCCTCTGCGAGAAGGAGGTCTCCACGTGCCATATTTTGCAGAAACAAGTCGATTTCTTCATCGCTGAACTGAATGAGCTGCTCACGCATAGCTTGCGGCTCTATTCTTATAAGCAACTGCAGTTCTCCAACTGAGTATTCCCCACCTTCCCACGACACTAAGGGTCGGCGCTCAGCCCGACCGGATAGGCGAGTCTCCGGATTTCTGGCTAACTCCCGTACAACCTCGACCGCGTCGTCCATAACCTCAGGTTGTGCTCGCTCTTCGAGCTGAACCACAAAAGTCGACTCAGCGGCAATGTAACTCCGGGCTTGCTCTCTCGTTCGAAAATCGGAAGCGATGTCATCGAAATCTTGAGTGCGGCGTTCGTCAAGCTGGATGAGGTGAAGGCCCATGGGGGTTTCCACGATCTGGCTTATTTCTCCGAGTTCCAGCGCTAACACGGCTTCTTCGAACGGCTGAACCATTTCCCCGCGCCCAAAAAATCCAAGATCGCCGCCATTAGAAGCACTGCCGATGTCTTGGCTGAAGGTTCGCGCCACATCTCCAAACGACTCGCCGCCGCTAACAATTCTATCCCTTAGGTTTTCTAGTTGTCCTCGAACGCTGTCTCGCTGAGCGTCCGTCGCCTGAAGTGGCAGAGTCAACATGACATGACGAGCTCTGAGTTCTAGGTCGGGCGCTTCTGCTTCGTAGCGTGCCTGGAGTTCATCATTTGTGATGAAAGTGTCTACCTGGATGACCGAGTCCCGTAGCCGGGCGATCATGGAAGCCTTCTCCGCCTGCCGAACCAGCGCCTCGAGATCTAGACCCGAAAAGGTCGTATCGTCCATGACAGCTTCACCGAGCAAAGTGTAGTCAACCCACAAGTCGATAATGGCGGCTACTACATCAGCCTGGGGGGGGAATTCCTCCTGGTCTACTAGGAGGTCAACGACGTCATCGACGGTCAGGCTGTGATCTCCTACTCGAGCGACAACACCTTCAGTGGGCTCACTGCTGCATGCCGCTACCAGGGCGGTCGGTACGATAACCGCTAGGGCTAACAATCGTATCCTCATAGTCTCCAATTCCGTAACACTTCTTTTTTCATTATGCAGCTGCGGATTTTGCAGACCGCAGTGCAGCTAGCGCCTCAGTCAGAGTCTTAATGATTGGCCCTGGAGCATCTTGTTCGAAGTGGACAGAAAGAGGCTGTACCCGCCGAACTTCGATACGTGCTTGGCGACGTCTTAGTGGCCCTTCTAGAGCGGTCATCTTTGGAATAAAATCCTCCCTGAAGTTCAGCCTTGCGGTCGAACCTTGAACCAAGATCCGCTCCACACCCACTTCACGTCCCAAGAGGCGAAGGCTTGCACCATCAAGAAGACGCTCTACCTCACCTGGTAGTGGCCCGAAGCGGTCTGCAAGCTCAAGCCTGAGTGATTCAATGTCCTCGAGACCATCTACCTTAGACAAGCGCCTGTAAACATGCAGCTTTTGGCCTGAATCTGAAACGTAATCATCTGGCAAGAAGGCTCCGCCGTTCAGAAATACTTCTGGGTCAGCATGATCAAAACCTTCCTCGCCCTTTTCGATGCGATTGATTGTTTTTCGAAGCAGGCGCATATACGCATCCAGTCCCACTAGCTGCGCAAAGCCTGACTGGTCTGCCCCCAGTAGGTTGCCAGCCCCCCTGAGCTCAAGGTCTCGGAGGGCCACAGAATATCCTGCTCCAAGCTCAGTGTAATGCTCGAGCACCTTGAGGCGTCTCTCTGAGTCCTCGTTCAATTCCGAAGGCACTAGCAGATAGCAATACGCTCGTCGGTCAGAGCGCCCAACGCGTCCTCGAATTTGGTATAGCTGTGCTAGCCCAAACCTGTCAGCACGATCAACGATCAATGTATTTGCATTCGGGACGTCCAGTCCATTCTCGATAATGGAAGAAGAAACAAGGACATCGATTGTCCCTTCGACGAATGCTCGCATCACCTCATCTAGCTCGCGAACGCCCATTTGGCCATGAGCCACTTCAATCCGAGCTTCAGGTACTAGGGCTCTGATTTCTTCCGCTATCGTGTAGATGGTGTCTAAGCGATTATGCAGGAAGAAAGTCTGTCCACCGCGATCTAATTCCCGATGCAGGGCATCCAAGATGAGTTGATCAGACCACGTCAGGACGTTGGTGAAGATAGGCATCCTATCGCGAGGAGGAGTCCGGATGACAGACAAATCTCGGATTCCTGAGAGCGACAGATAGAGTGAGCGTGGGATTGGTGTGGCGGTCAGAGACAGGACGTCGATCGAGGTTCGTAGGTGCTTGATTCGTTCCTTGTGCTTGACACCAAACCGTTGTTCTTCATCAACGATTAAGAGCCCTACATCCTTGAATAGCACGTCCTCGGACAGGAGTCGGTGTGTGCCGATAATGATATCCACAGAGCCAGCTGCCAGATCAGCAATGAGACTTTTCTGCTCCGCGGGTGTCCGGAATCTGCTTAACGCTGCTACTCGGACTGGGTAGTCCGCCAGCCGTTCTGTAAAGGTCTGGTAGTGCTGTTCAACTAGAATTGTTGTCGGTGCAAGAACTGCGACCTGCTTGTTGTCCTGGACCGCCTTGAAAGCAGCCCGTATCGCTACTTCGGTTTTCCCGTACCCGACGTCTCCGCAGACCAGGCGATCCATCGGCTTGGAAGCCTCCATGTCCTTCTTAACGTCGGTTGTCGCTTGACGCTGGTCCGGGGTGTCATCGTAGAGAAACGAAGATTCCATCTCCATCTGCCAGCGAGAGTCTGGAGAAAAGGCAAATCCAGTGCTGGTCTGTCGCCTAGCGTAGAGGTCTAGGAGTTCAACTGTTGTTTCCTCAATGACTCGCTCTGTTTTCTTGCGGAGTGTTTTCCACCGTTTCCCTCCAATACGGTGCAGGGTAGTTGGTTTAGAGTCTTCTGAGTCACCAATCCAGCGCTCAACTAAGTCGAGACGATAAACAGGAACACGGAGGATCTCATTACCAGCATACTCGATGGCGAGTGCTTCCATTTGTTCGCCACTTACCTCGATATGCTCCAGACCTCTGAAGCAACCTACACCGTGGTCCATATGGACTACGTAGTCGCCGGGTGTGAGCTGCGCGAGACTCTCAAGTGCCACCGCTCCACGGAAGCGTCGACTTCGACGGACTTTCCGAGGCCGGCGGAAGATCTCGTGATCGTTTAGCAGGCGCAGGGGTGTCTTGCTAGAGAATATCTCAAATCCAGTGGAAAGCGCCCCTAAGCCAAGTCGGGTACCTGGTGGAATCCGATCAGCCCCACCAAGAATTTCCTCTAGTCGCGTTAATTGTCCGTCGTTATCACAAAGAAGCAGTGTTTCTCTTCCTGTTTGCGTGCCTTCGAGAAGATAGGCTTCTAAGTGGGCCATATCCCGGTTTATTGAAGGTGGAAGTCGGGATTCAATAGCGGGATTTATGGTTACATCCGATACGACATCGAGGCGAGGTCGGGTGTCGATTTTAGCGGATAGGTCCTCGGGTGAGAGGAAAAGGGTGTTTGGCAAGGCAAGTTGTGCGCCTGACTCCGTAAGGCTCTGGTATAGGTTGGCAACTCTGTCCCAGACATTTTTCGCTTCACTCAGTACATCCCAGTCGTCTCCAAGGAATACTAGGACGGCATCAGCTGGTAACAGCTCAATGAGGGCATTTGACACTGTGCCATCCATTCCATCTTTGGGCCGACGAAAGTCAGTTGGTAACACATGTGTATCCACCACTTCAGTGGTTGAACGCTGATCGAGGATATCGAAGAGTCGGATTGATGCGATCTCATCTCCCCAGAACTCGATCCTCACAGGATCTCCGGTAGCGACTGAGAAAATGTCTAAGATGCCGCCACGCACTGCGAACTGTCCGACTTCCTCCACAAGGGATACGCGTTCGAAGCCCTTCTCCTCCAGCACATGGGGCAATTCCTTAAAGGAAACTATGTCACCAACTCGAAGTGTCTGACGAAGCCCTGCTAGACCTTTGGGGACTTGTACACGCTCCTGGAGAGCTCGTGGTGTGGTTACACAGATTTTGGCTCGCCCTGAATACAGAGCCTCAACGGCTTCTACTCTTAAGCCACGAATTTCCATATGAGGCTCTGTTTCCTCGTAAGGAAGTGCTTCTTTTTGCGGGTATAGGCAGGAAGCCTCGACAGTATCTAAAAGGGCTTCCAAGTCTGCCTTTACTGACGTGGCTTTCCCAGGTGTCTTCGCAAGTACAACGAAGACGCGGTTAGGGTTTGTAGTATGAAGTGCTGCCACGACAGCAGATGCTAACGATCCACTCGCTCCTCCCAGAGCCTTAGATTCTCCAGCTACTGGAAGTACTTGGGCTATCCGCTGGACTGCCGGACAGGACCCGACAGCCCTAAGGATGTCGTTAGTTGCTGGCACCGGACGCTTCCGCCGAAGCGGTACGACGTTCCGGCAGTTGAGCGCGACCCGAAGAAGCCAGTACCGACTCTAGCCAGAGCAGTAGGACGGCCAAGACTAGGAAGGGCCACCAGAGTTCGGGTCCGCGGCGCTCGAGGAACACTGCTCGATTCCAGTCAGTGGCGTTTGATACTGCCGTCAGATTTGGACCAATCGCAGCATCAAAATTCTCCTCATCCAGCACTGCCAACCGCGACTCCTCAGTAGATGGATTTAGGGCAATTACGGATAACGTCGTGTCTGCTGCCACAAAGGTGTAAAAACCAGCTTCGCCAGTACCACGGATAGTCCGGGTTCCATCGATTTCGACCTCGCGGCCCGACGGGAAGCGCACGTAAGATGCCTCGCTAGGTGCTAGCAAGTGATCACCGGCTATATATCGGTTCAAACTTTCTGTACCCGACCACTCATTCGCAGCCCAGTCTATGAAGCGCACCATCCCAGTAGATACTGGGAGTGTGGTTGCGCTCTGGATGAGGGGTGATGCTAGCAGAAGGTACCTGCGTCCCTCTGCATCTGATCCTTCGAGCGCCCAGGGGCTTGTTCCAACGCTGGCTAGTTCAATTGACTCATCTGCGGAGTCATCTCTAGGCACAAGACGGAACCAGAATGAAACTCTCACACCACGGAGAGATTCCGGAATCATTCCACCCTCGAGTTCGGCTTCCCCAGTTTCTTGACGAACTTCGTAGCGCCATGGGATACCTGTATCTGCCAGTCTCCGATTTAGCGCGGGAAGTAGCGTGAGATCATTGGCTGGTATGATCACAGCGGCCGTTTCAGCCCCCCGTTCCTCGATAAGCGATCCCTCGTGTGCCAGCAGTAACTCAGCGACACTGGCTGTGGATGGGGTTACCCGCCCTGACCCTTCTAGGACAGCCATCGCCTCCGTTATGAAGAACCCAGGTGTCCCGCTAACGGCAACACGCGGTGCGGCTCGTGATTTGTATGCGAAGTAGCGTCGGTCATCAGCTCTGAGCGCATCAGCATCAGTATCGGCATAGCCTTGAATCCAAGCCTCGCCGCTCAGGGGTAAGGCGACTGTGGTCTCGGCTCCGGCAGATAGAGTCCCAGCGCCACGGATACGGCCGTCGACAACCACACGGACTGGCCAGCGGGCAGTATCTACAGGATTTTCAAGAGCGCTTACGGTAAGTTGAGTGCGCTGACCTTCGAGAGGAGGCAAGCCACCGCCGACCAATACGCCTGTGATCCCTCGGTTCGCAGTAGTCTCTTCGGTCCCTGTCCAGGTCACGACTGGAAGTCCGCCGAGGGGGTCTCCTGCAGTCAAGTTAAAAGCTGACTGCTGTAGGTCACTCAACAGGTGAACTTCACGGTTTGGTAGCTCGGAAGTACTGAGCAATTCCGCAGCTCGCGTTAGGGCTGCTGTAAGGTCACTCGATGCTGCGCTCGTTTCGGTGTTATCGACTGCCAAGAGCGCATCTGTAGCATTGCCAGGGATAGCCGGAAGCCAAGGCTCACCCGCACGGATCATCCAGAAAAGATCTTCATCGGAGGCTTCTGCTAGCGTTTGGTGTGCAAGAGCCTTCAGATCGTCAAGGACTCGATTTTCACCGACGACTAGGCCACTGCTCATCGAGTTATCGAGAATGATTACAACAGCGGTAGGCGGATGTGATCCGCTCTGGCCATAGAAAACCAACCTCGCCCCTGCACCAACTAGCAGCAGAAGGACTGCAACTCTTGCTAGCAGAAGCAAAAGTTGACGAATCTTGATCTCTCGGGCCCGCTCACGCTCCGTGCGCTCGAGGTAACGAAGGGCTGGGAAGCTGAACCGTTGAGTATCGTGGCGCTGAAAGAGGTGCAGAAAGATCGGTACTGCGACGGCGACACCCGCCAGTAAGAAAAGTGGATTCAACAGGCCCATTTTATTAGCCGAGCCGCTCTCTTTTCCTCATATAGGCTCTCAGGGCAAGCGAAAGGGGGCGGTCCGTGTCTATGACCTCATAGTCGATACCATTCGGTCGGAGATCACGGTACCATTCTCCTAACGCGTCATTAACCGCCTCGCGGTACTCCGCTCGGATATCTGCAACACTGACGAGCAATTCATCGTTCGTTTCAGGGTCGAAGAACCTCGCCTCAGATGCGGGGGGAAGTTCCCGTTCCCCCGGATCTATGATGTGAAACACGAGGACTTCATGACCGTGGTGCCGAAGGAATTTGAGCGCCCTGATTGTTTCATCTCGGTCCACGAGTAGATCAGAGAGAAGGATGACAAGGCCTCGGCGTTGGAGGCGCATCGCAAGTTCGCGAAGGGCGCCCTCCGCTGAGGTGCCCCCCTCAGCATTGAGCGGGCGAATGCGTCGAGCGATCTCGTGCCACTGTCGCCGTCCACCTTTTGGCTGCATGCGCTCGACTATCTGGTTATGGAAGGCTGCAACTCCAACCGAGTCCCCCTGCCTCAGCAAAATCAGCGCAATTGATGCAGCCAAGTGCTTTGCGTACCAGAGCTTATTTGGGAGTGTGCTGGGATTGGAACTCCATCCCATCGACTCACTGACGTCGAGAAGCAGGTAGGCCCGTAGGTTGGTCTCCTCCTCAAACTGCTTTACGTGATAACGATCAGAACGTCCATACATGCGCCAGTCTATGTAGCGGAGATCATCTCCAGCCTGGTATGCGCGGTGGTCGGCAAACTCAGCCGAGAAGCCACGGTGTGGGGACCGATGGAGGCCCATGATAAACCCCTCGACTACTTCGCGTGCAATAAACTCGATCCCCCCTAGCTGTGAGAGGGCAGTAGGATCTAGTAGGTCTGGTCTGGCGCCTCGTCGGACGCTTGCTGTTGGGTTACTCATATCAGGGCAGGAACCTACCTGTCAGGGAAGGTAGCTGGAAGGCTAGGGTTCAGTTGTAACATTCGGTGCTCTCCTATCTTACACCTGGGTGTCCTTTCCCTGGCCTCGTGGGTCCTCTGCAATCGATTAACTTCCAGCACGGCATTTCACTTAACCGGACCGTCCCTACATTCCCTATGCAGACCGATCAGATTCGCAATTTCTGCATCGTGGCGCATATCGACCACGGTAAGTCAACACTTGCGGATAGGCTTCTCGAGAATACTAGAACGCTCGATGAGCGTCAGATGCGTGCGCAGGTCCTAGATGACAATGAACTCGAAAGGGAGCGTGGTATCACGATCAAGCTCCACGCCGTTCGTATGGCCTATATTTCGAGTGGCGGCGAAGAGTATGAGTTCAATCTTATCGACACCCCCGGCCATGTGGATTTCACATATGAAGTTTCTCGTTCACTCGCCGCCTGTGAGGGAGCCATTTTGGTGGTGGACGCTACACAGGGAGTTCAGGCTCAGACACTTTCCAATTTGTTTCTTGCTTTAGACGCGGACCTAGAAATTCTCCCAGTCGTTAATAAGATCGATCTTCCGGGGGCGGAGCCAGAGCGAAGACGTGATGAGGTTGCAGATCTATTGGGGATAGAGCGAAATAGTGTACTTCTTGCTAGTGCCAAGGAGGGTATCGGGATCACTGAGATCCTTGAGGCAGTAGTTGAGCGGGTGCCGGCCCCGGACGGTAGTTCGGAGGACCCCTTAAGAGCTCTCATCTTTGATTCGTACTACGATAAGTACCTTGGTGCCGTGCCTTCCGTGCGGGTGGTAGATGGTGTCGTGAAGCCGGGCATGAATATCACTTTTGGGAACGTCGATGCCCACTATGAAGTGACAGAAGTGGGTTGTATGCGTCTGGGCCGTATACGAAAGGACGAGCTTGGACCGGGAGAGGTTGGGTATGTGGTTGCCGCGATCAAAGAGGTTTCAGATACGCGGGTAGGTGACACGATCTTGGATGTGGGCCACCGTGCCGAGACGCTTCTTCCTGGATATCAGGAAGCGCGACCGATGGTTTTCGCTGGGCTTTACCCTACTGATACGGATGATTACGAGGACCTTCGTGACGCGCTTGAGCGGCTCCGCCTCAATGATGCAAGCCTCCAATATGAACCGGAAACTTCAGTTGCACTGGGTTTCGGCTTCAGGTGTGGTTTCCTTGGACTGCTCCATATGGAAATCGTGCAAGAGCGGCTGGAGCGAGAGTTTGCAGTCGACTTAATCACGACTGTGCCGAACGTTGAATACCACGTCTCATTGACGGATGGTAGCCAACTGATTCTAGAGAGCCCAACAGCATTGCCGGAACAGGGCCGTATTGAATCCATTGCGGAGCCAATTGTCAGGGCGCGGATCCTTTGTCCATCAGAGTATATTGGGAATGTGCAGCGGTTGTGCCACGATCGGCGGGGGGTCTTTTGTGGTATGAATTATCTCGACCCAGAACGAGTAGAGATGGACTTTGAGCTGCCGCTATCTGAAATCGTGCTTGACTTCTATGATCGACTTAAGGGCAGCACCCGAGGATATGCCGCCCTCGACTATGAGTTCATGGATTATCGGGCTGAGGAGCTTGTAAAGCTGGATATTCTGGTGAATGGGGACCCTGTAGATGCCTTTAGCGTGATTATTCATGAAAGTAAGGCTTATCTCTACGGTAGAGACCTTGTCCGGAAGCTGAAGGAGCTCATACCACGCCAGCAGTTTGCGGTCGCCTTACAAGCTTCAATCGGGAACGACGTCATCGCGAGAACCAATGTTAAGGCGCTGAGAAAAAATGTGACTGCTAAGTGTTATGGGGGTGATATTACCCGGAAACGGAAGCTGCTAGAGAAGCAGCGGGCAGGTAAGCGTAGGATGAAGCAGGTCGGTTCCGTTGAAATACCCCAAGAAGCTTTTCTTGCTGTTTTAAACCTCGGAGATGATTAGAGACAACCTCCTCCTCTAAACCTTCAGGAAACTCTATCTTGGCTTCCGTTCGGTTTCCAACGTCACTACTGGGCCGCCGGATGCTTCCAGCTAAGCTGGATCATCGAGTTCTTTGCTCTTTTCGGTTCAATTCTGTTCAATGTTCAAGACCTTTCAGGCTAGGGCAAAAGGAACGCGGGTGACTATTAGTGCCACACAATGCAGAGGAAGCGGTTAAGGGGAGGTGTCTAGGGTGTGGAGCCCATGACTGAGAAATACGTAATTGGTGTGGATATTGGGGGCACTAACCTGGTAGTAGGCGTCATTCCGGCTGAGGGTGGGGAGCCGGTGGCTCTCAGGTCGGCGGCGACGAGAGGCCAACGCGGGCCTGCGGCAGTAGTGAGTGACGTGGGCACTATGGCAAACGCTGTAATTTCGGAGACTCTTCAAAGGACCGGGGCATCTCAGGAACAGGTTGTCGGCATTGGTATCGGCTGCCCAGGGTCCATTGACCTTAAGGCTGGGGTGGTATTAACAGCACCGAATCTCGGCTGGAGCAACTACCCAATGCGGGATCATATTTCGGAGCAACTTGGGCTGCCTGCGACGCTGGATAATGATGCGAACTGTGCCACTTATGGTGAATGGTGGCAGGGCGCTGGTCGGGGTGCTGGAGTGCTTTCAGGGGTTACCCTAGGTACAGGAATTGGTGCTGGCTTAATCGTCGACGGGCGGATTATACACGGGGCTTCGGGCAGCGCTGGTGAAATCGGTCATACTACAATTGATTTTACTGGACGTCGCTGCGCATGCGGCAATTATGGTTGCTTGGAGGCGTACGCATCCGGCCCTAACATTGCAGCTAGAGCTCGCGAAGGGTTAGAAGCAGGTTACAAGTCTTTGCTAGTCAAACTGGTGGATGGCGATCTGGACCAGATCACAGCTATTACCGTCTACGATGCTTTGGTCCAGGGCGACGACTACGCGCATGAGGTCATGCTCGAAACCGCCAAGATTTTGGGTGCGGGCATCGCCAATCTAGTGAATACGTTCAACCCTGAAATCGTGGTCATAGTGGGCGGCGTTACAAGGTCAGGAGACCACCTTTTTGGGCCTCTCCGCTCTGAGGTCCGACGCAGGGCCTTCAAGTCAGCGGTTGACGCTTGTCAGATTGTACCGGGGGAACTGACCCAGAAAGCGGGCGTTATAGGGGCGGCTGGCATATTCGTTGCCACGTGCGAGATGGACCAATGAAAGAAGGTCGGACAATCGGTGTGATCGGAACCCTAGTATGGGATCGGATACTTGATCGGGATGGGCGGTCAGAACCTGTCGAGGAGTGGGGTGGTATTGGGTACGCTTTAGCTGCACTTCGTTCAGCGTTGCCGGATGGTTGGAGCGTCATGCCGATCCTAAAAATTGGTAAGGATTTGGCTGAGGGCGGGCGACATTTTTTGAATGAGATTCCAGGGCTTAGTGATACTGGCCTAGTGGTTGTCCCTGAGCCCAACAACCGAGTTGAGCTTCGATATCTTGATCAGGCTCTTCGAGTAGAGCGGCTTACGGGAGGTGTTCCTTCCTGGACATGGCCGGAACTCGCTCCCTTAGTGGAACTCTGTGACGCTCTGTACGTGAACTTCATTTCGGGATTTGAGATGACACTTGAGACCGCCCTAGCTCTTCGGACCGGTTACAAGAGACCTACTTATGCTGATTTGCACTCGTTATTTCTAAGTATGAACCACTATGGCCAAAGGGTCCCAAGGACGCTGGAGGCGTGGTCTACATGGCTGAGGTGCTTTGATGCTGTCCAGATGAATGAAAATGAGTTTGATCTCCTAGGTGCATCGGGAGATCCGTGGCAGCTTGCTGCTGGTGCTCTGGGTCCTGAACTGAAACTGATCACAGTGACTCTGGGTTCGAGAGGCGCTGCATACGTAGTGAGCGATGATTTTGATCCTCTCCCGACTACCTGGCACAAGCATCTGGAGGTGACCGTGGCGGAACGGGCTCTGAGTGGAAAAGTTGATCTCGATAGTGCTCCACGAGTTGGTGACCCGACAGGGTGTGGAGATGTTTGGGGTGCTACGGTCTTCGCCCGTTTGTTAGCCGGCGACCAACTGTCTGAAGCGATGTGCACGGCTAATCACAATGCCGGACTGAATGTCGAGCACCGTGGCGCCCGAGGGCTCTATCGTCACTTGACTGGGCAACTTTCACATGTCGAGGAGCAGGTGTGAACGTCATACCAGTTCCGGGAACGCTGGATCATCGGACTATAGATGGCCTATTGGATCAGGTAGCGCTGCTCGGGGAGGAGAGAAGTCTCTTCGATGCTAGGCGTCTTCGGTGGATCGACCCAAGTGGCATGGTGGGCTTGCTTACGGCAGGAGCTGTAACAGCCCAGAAACAAGGTGCGATACCTCGCTTAGAAGTTCCGGAAAGCACGGAGGTTAGGGGCTACCTCTCGCGAATGGGCTTTTTCAACTCTGCTCAGGAGGTATTTGAGATAGAGGGCCAGAGGGGTCGGGACAGTAATGGGGATTCAGACGTTCTATTGGAGGTCACTTCGATCGCGGGGAACGCGGATGTTCATGACGTAGTTGATCGGGTACAGCAGCGAGCTGGAGTTATCTTAACCTCTAAACTTGGATACTCAGTGACTTCCGTGGTACAGTTCTCAGTGATTCTTTCGGAAGTTTGCCAGAATATCATCGAACATGCCGAGGCTCCAGGCTGGGTGGCTGCTCAAGCATATAACTGGAAGCATCGACTGGGCCGTTTTGTAGTGGTCATTTCTGTAATGGACTTGGGTCGCGGTTTTCGCAGATCTTTGAGCGACGAGCATTCGTCCCGATACGGAGATCGTTGGAGCGATGCAACTGCTTTGGAGGCAGCATTTCTTCACGGTCTGACCCGCTTTTCCGATTCTGGCCGAGGCCAAGGTATCCAACAGATCCGACGCCAGGTGCGTCGCTGGGATGGGGCGATCACAATCCGGAGCGGCACTGCTCGTATTGGGCAGGTTCCCGCCTGGGATGATTCTCCACCACTCGTTGATGGTATGGAGCCATTCCCTGGGTCTCAGATTGCAATCGTTCTTCCAGCGAAGGTGGAGAAGTGAGTGAGGTATGGCTGGATCCGATTGCTATCGATGTAGGCGAAGTTCTGCAGCGAACACGGACGTCTCTTTATTCACATCTGGTTACGAGACCCACTGGCCGTGCTGTTAGGATGGCAATCAAGACTCAGCTTCAGGGGAACTCCAACCGCTCCTTTAGGAGGCGGGTGGCGATTTCTCTGATTGACCTATCAGAAGTAGTTATCCTGGATTTTTCGTGTGCGGATGAGGTTGTGGCAAAACTACTAGAGGACTCAATACAAGGTGAGTCGCGCGAGGAATTTTTTGTTTTCCGTGGTGTGCACGAGCGGCACCGAGGTCAGGTTCAGACAGTCCTGGAGCGTCGGGGACTCGCTGCTGTAGCAGAGACGGAGCCCAATAAATACAGCCTGTTAGGCCAGAGATCCGCAGCTGAGGGTCGCGCCTGGATGGCACTTGAAGATGCAGGACTGGTTACAATGGGACAGATCGGAACAGTTTTCGAAGAACGGGATCAGGCAGCAGTTTCTTCGCTAATCGATCGGCGCTTGGCATTCCGTAGCCCCAGTTCGGGCGGTATCCATGCTCTGAGCGGCCTCGTTGCACAATTCTTCTAGGCGCCGGGATTTCCCATGTCTAACGAACGATTATCAGCGAGCAACTTAGGCCCTGCCACCTTGGGTATTCACGGAGAGGAAACAGATTCGCCTCCGGGAAGTCCAATCGTCCCACCGATCATGCAGAGCGCAACTTTTCACTGGGCTAGCCCTGCGGACGGCGAGTTGATCTACAGCCGGTTCGGCAATAACCCAAATCAGGTTGAGGTCGGTCGCAAGGTAGCAGCACTTGAGGGAACAGAAGCAGCTGGCGCATTAGCGAGCGGCATGGCTGCCACAGCAATGGCTCTCTTGGCCCTGACCGGTGTTGGGGATCACGTCGTAGCCTCTTCACGGCTTTATGGTGCAACCCAAAAGTTGCTGACTCTAGAGCTACCTAGGCGCGGTGTGGACACAACATTTGTAGACCCAGATGAAGGTGGGTGGGAAGAAGCAGTTCGTCCTGAGACACGGGTCATATTCATCGAGATGCCGGACAACCCGACGTTGAGGGTGCTTGACCCGCGTCCCTTAGTGGCGTTGGCTCGAGAGCGCGGTATCAAGGTTCTGTGCGATGCAACCTTTGCTTCGCCAGTGAACCTCAGGGCAGCGTCGTTGGGGATCGATATGATAATTCATAGTGCCACCAAGTACCTGGGAGGCCACTCTGACCTTATTGCTGGGGTTGTTGCAGGCCCACAAGCCTTGGTCTCTGAGGTGATTGCCATGTCGCATTTGTATGGGCCGGCCCTCGATCCTCATACCGCTTGGCTCTTAGATCGAGGACTGCGCACGCTCGAGGCACGCATTCAGGTGCACAACCAGAATGCGCTTGAGGTTTCGGAGCGTCTTAGCGGTCACTCCGCTATCGGGCGGGTGATTTACCCTGGGTTGCCCTCACACCCTGACCACAAGGTAGCTGCTGAGTTGATGACTGGTTTTGGAGGTGTCGTATCTATCGTCCTCAAGGGGGGAGGGGCGGCGGCTGACCAATTTTTGAGTGCTCTCAAAATAGCTGTTGCTGCACCCAGTCTTGGAGGAGTGGAGACACTGGTATCACAGCCAAGACATACATCCCATGCGGGACTCACCCAGGAGGAACGGGAAGCGCAGGGTATTCCAGACGGTTTTGTGCGGATTAGCGTCGGAATCGAAAATTCCCAGGACCTCATCGCCGACATAGAGCAGGCTCTAGAAGTTGTGGATTAACTAAATGTTGCCTGGTTAGAGTATACTTCAGTTCGTCGCGATGCGGAGAGCTATATCGAAGAGCAGAGTCACTAAGGTAAGATCGCGACCTCGAATGTTTGGACCGCTACATCACTAGACGGGTAGATGGCCTCGTATAGGTTCATTGCATGCTGGTGCGATCGCAGGAATCCTCTAAGAAACTGATCCCTTTTCTATATGTCTCATGAACACTGACGAGCTACGCCGCTCGGTGATGGCTGCCTTGGCCAGTATTTCCCATCCTGGGTCTGGGAAGGATTTGATTGCCGGAGGCCACGTACAAAATCTGGAAGTCGATGAGAATGGTGTTGCGCGCTTTCAATTTCTCCTTCGTCCTGACGACCCAACCGACCTAGTTAAACAAGTACGGACCACAGTCGAAGTTCTCGACGGGATCACCGAGGTGAAGCTAAAGGTAGATTTACCTCAAATGGCACCCGCAGGTGGTGGTGGGCGACAGGGTGGCTTGAAGCCTGGGTCGGTGCCAGCTCCTACACCCAAGCCTGGGGTTCTGCCAGACGTCCGTCATGTCGTAGCAGTTAGCTCTGGGAAGGGGGGGGTGGGCAAGTCTATGGTGGCGGCTAACTTGGCCGCTGCTGTCGCCGGAACAGGACAGCGCGTGGGTCTACTTGATGCCGATATATACGGGCCGAATATTCCACTCATGTTTGGGGTTGAAAAGCGCCCAAACGTCAGTGGCGAGAAGGGAAACGAGTTGATAGAGCCTCTAGAAGCTCATGGTGTTCGCCTAATGAGTCTTGGCTTTCTTCTCGATAAGGAGCAGCCTGCTATCATGCGGGGCCCGCTTATCTCAGGAGTGCTCAAGCAGTTTCTTCAGCAGGTGGACTGGGGCCAATTAGACTTGTTGGTGGTCGATATGCCTCCAGGAACCGGCGATGCTCAGTTATCGCTTGTTCAGACGATTGACCTAGATGGAGCTGTAATGGTGACAACTCCACAGGACGTTTCCACTGGAGATGTTCGTCGCGGGGTAAAGATGTTCGAGCGTGTGAACACCCGAGTACTAGGCATCGTGGAGAATATGAGCGGTCTAGCCTGCCCCCACTGCAATGAAGTTGTCAACGTATTCGGGTCAGGCGGTGGAGAGGCTCTAGCCACAGAGATGGAATTGGCCTTCCTTGGCCGGATTCCACTGGATCCCGCAGTAGCTCAAGCAGGAGACAGCGGCGCGCCTACGGTGGTGTCTGCTCCTAATTCAAGTGCGGCAGAGGCATTGGACGGCATTGCAAATAAGGTCCTGGACACGGTTTCAGTTTTAAGGGCTTAAGACCCCTCAGAGTCTGATCACAATTTTTCCAAGGTGCTGATTGCTTGCCATGTGCTCGTAAGCAGCTTCCGCCTCTTCAAAGCTGAATACTCGGTCAATGATGGGGTGGATTTGATGTTCATATAGGAACGCGTTCATTGCCTCGAAGTCTTCACGTGACCCGACGTAGATACCGGTTACCCGCATACCTAGTCCTATGAACGAGCCTGTAGGCATGCGTCCGGAAGAGCCCGACAGCGCGCCAATCATGGCGATATGCCCATCGTAGTCGAGAGCTTGAATGGCTTTCTCTAGAGTGTCCTGCCCACCAACTTCAAGCACATGAGCAACCCCTTCGTCACCGGTAAGTTTTCGTACCTCATTTTGCCAATCGGGGTTCGTCCGGTAATTAACTGTTCCGAAAGCACCTAACTGGCGCGCGCGCGCCAGTTTTTCATCTTGGGAGCTAGTAATGATTGGTCGTGCTCCTGCCGCTACTGTAAGCTGGAGGCCAAATACTGACACGCCTCCAGTGCCTTCAAGCAAAACAAAGTCATTTTCGCTCAGACGGCCGTGAGTGAAGAGGCCATTCCACGCTGTGACTGCGGCACAAGGAAGCGTCGCGGCTTCTTCGTATGAGAGGTGTTCTGGTATCAGAATGAGGCCATCCTCATGGCTTACAACCATCTCAGAAAGCATGCCATCAATCGCACCTCCCCTCGCTGAAGCATTAGCTTCGCGGGTCCTTCGCCCATCAACCCAATTTGCAAAGAAGACGCCCATAACGCGGTCTCCCACAGCAAAGTGTGTGACCTCGGGCCCCACTTCGATTACCTCGCCAGCTCCGTCCGACAAGGGTACCAAGCCACTACGGTCACCACCCCCGTAGCGAGATCGATAAATTGATAGGTCGCGCCGGTTAAGGGACGTAGCACGCACACGCACAAGAACTTCTTGGTCACCCGGTGTCGGTCTGGGCACCTCCTTCATGACCAACTGAAGCTCGTTCCCAGAGGGCTCTAGCTGATATTGGCGGATGGTTTCTTGGGCGTCAGTCCGCTCTGTAAAAGCGAAGGAAGAAAGAGCAGTCAGGGTGCTCGCGAGCAGTCCTGTCAGGTAGGTCGACCTCATCATCACTGGTCTGAACTCCTAAAGACGGGGTTGGGCGATAAACTGCATCAGGATATGGGGATCACTCTTTTGAGAGCTACTCACCGTCGAGCCACTTACGGTCTGCATCAGAAAGGGCATCTCTGCTTCGGAATTTTTCGATTACCCTCAGGGCAACCCATCCAACTAGTAGTAGCGGGGCAATCCTAAACAGAAGGAAGCTGACCAGACCTATGCTGAAGGAAAAGATCGCACCGACTGCTGAGAACACGATACCGATTATAAATATCGTGAGAATCCCGACACCGAGTAGCTTAAGCAGTGTTCCAAGCATCAACGTCTCCTGCAGTTTCCGTTATCAGCCTAAGACAACCTTCACCTTGTCTGAACTGACGTCTAGGGTAGTGATCCAGGGTCTACTTAGTCCAAGTATTCCTATATCTTCGCACGATTCACGAATTGGCCTGCACCAAGCGAGTTTACGAAGCTATCTTGGGTTCCTTGAGATGTGTGTTCTGGCTAGCCGTTGAGCCTAGCTCCAAGTTATCTACTGTAGCTTTGTTTTCTGCGGTATTGGGCCAGTTTCAAGGGGATTTGAGCGCTATGAAGCCAACGGAGTTGTGTCATGCAACCTGTGTTCGACGCCGCGCCTAGGGAGGGCTCGGAGCGAGCAAGTCAGGTGCGGCAGCTCTTTTCCGAGATTGCTCCGCGCTACGACCTACTCAACCATTTACTCAGCTTTAACATTGATCGTTTGTGGCGTATGAAAGCGGTTAGGGCACTTAGTTGGGAGCGAGTTCCAGAAGGTGTATACCTAGACGCTTGCGCCGGAACTCTTGATTTGGCGCTCGAACTTGCCAAACGGAAGGACTTTAGGGGCCGTGTGATTGCCTCGGACTTTGCCCAGCCTATGCTCGTAAGGGGCGCCCCCAAGACTGATCGCATGAACATTTCGAGTGTCTGTGGAGATTCTCTACAGTTACCCTTTAGCAACCATACTTTTGATGGTGCTATGGTGGGGTTTGGAGTTCGTAACTTGGCTGACGTTCGGCTCGGGCTGACTGAGGTACACCGGGTTCTAAAACCAGGTTCTCGACTTGTAGTTCTAGAGTTTACAGATCCTCCAAGTCGCTTGATGAGAATGATATACACGTTTTACTTCCATCGATTACTTCCTGTCGTGGGTCGGATTGTCTCTGGGCACCCCTGGGCCTATACGTACCTGCCCGAGTCAGTTAAAGAGTTCCCAGGGCCTGAAGGTTTCGGGAGGCTTTTTGAAGAGGCGGGGTTTCATGATGTGGGGTGGAAACTCCTAACCGGTGGGATTGCGGCGATCCACTGGGGTGTGGCTTAAGGTGCAGTCAGTCCGGCATCAATACTGTTACGGGCCCTAAACGCTCTAGAGCAGCAAGCCCGATTCTACCCAGATCTCCTACGATGAGGATTGTCATCTCCTCTGGATAAAGATGGTCTGTAAAGACTTTGTGAACCTGCTCCGGAGTGATCTTCTGGATCCCTCTGGAGTAACGCTCTAACCAATCTTCGGGTAGGTCTTGAGCGAGGTAGGACATTATTCGAGAGACCACTCGGGTAGGGGTCTGGAAGTTGAAGACAAAACCATTAACTACCCGATCGACTGCAGTACCTAATTCACGATCTGTTGGAGGAGCTTCACGGAGTTCGTGCATCGTTTCGGTCATCAGTTCTATAGCTGGGATAGCATTTTCCGGGGTTGTACTCGTCAGTGCCCCTACCAGTCCATCATATCGGCGAGGCGTCGTCCAGATAGAGGAAGCTGAGTACGCTAAACCTTCTTCTATACGTAAATGACCGAGGAGTCTGCTAGTGAATCCGCCGCTGCCGAGGATGGAGTTGCCCATCGTAGCAGCGAAGTAGGTTGGGTCATCGGCAAGTTTTACGGCCGAAGGATGAGCCATGACAATAACAGCCTGCTCGAGTTCCCTTTCAATCACAAAGATCCCTGGCTCTCGGCGGATATTTGGGATCGGAGAGTCAGGGAGGGAATCTGCGCAGGGAGGAACGCGGTCGACCAGATCTTGGATTACCGCCTCTGAATCAGACCATGAGAGGTCTCCAGTGATGCCCAGGATCATATTGTCCCGGCATATGATATGGCGATGAATTTCTCGAAACCGACCTGGTTCTATCAGTGATGTAGCTAGATCAGATTCGTCCATCTCCCAACCGATTGGATGGTCCGCGTAAAGCAGTCGATTAAACCGAGAGAAGGCGAAAGTTGATGGATTGTCTTTTCGGCGAAGCAATCGTTCCAATTGAAGGCCTCGCCAGATGTCTATCTGATCCCGGTCAAACCTAGGTTCGGTGAGCATCTCTCCCCAAAGGTTCAGTGCAATGGGGAATTGCTCAGTCAGGGAGTTCATTGATGAGGAGATGCTACCTCCTCCAGTCCCGAACGATGTCTGAATCGCGTAATAGTCGAGGAGTAAATCGAGGGAATCGGGCGTCAGTGTTCTTGTGCCGCCGTAACGCATCATGGCCGGAAGGCCCATGGCGCTTGCGTAGGTGTCGCGGGCAAAACGCCCATATCCGCCTTGGAATTGGGCTGCTACAGTGATTAGAGGAAGGCTGCGGTCTTCGAGCAAGAGGACCTGAGTACCTGAAACTTCATAGTATTCTGGGCTAGGCTGCACGAACTCTAGAGGACTGAATTCAATAGCCTCGATCTTTTCACGGCCGCTTAGGTTTTGGGCCTTCGCCTCGTAAAACGTGCATATCTGGCTGCCTACAATCGCCAAGATGATGGATAGCGTTCTCACACTCTTCACAAGCCTGTCTCTCGTTTGAGGACAGCCACAGTTCGATTTTGCTCAGTCAGGTAATCCGCGGCCACGCGGCGAACATCTTCAGCGCTCACCCGCTGAAGCCTTGCGGCAGAGCGGAAGGTATGTCTCCAGTCACCAGTTAATGACTCAGAGTCCGCGAGTTGGAATGCAACTCCTAGATTCGAATCGATACGCCGGATAGCTCCGGCTTCGACCTGGTTTCTCACTCGCTCAAGTTCATCATCGGTGGGTCCATCTGCAGCGAGTCGATCAATTTCCTCGTAAATAATGTTTTCAAGCTCAGCAGTGGTATGGGGCCCTATCGGTGTTGCTTCAAGCGTCAAAAGCTGAGGGTACCTTGCTCCCGGTCCGGTCGTAGCGAATACGGCTGTGGCAATCCGGTCCTCTAGAACCATCCTTCGATGGAGTCTAGAGGTTCGCCCTCCACAGAGTATCGAGCTCAAGATGGCAATTGTTTCAGCGTCTCGATGCAGTGACGACGGCACATGCCAGCCGATTCGGAGACGTGGCTCAGTATCCCACTCGACGATGACTCTGCGCTCCCCAACCTGTTGCGGCTCTTCAACCAAGATTGGTGGTGGATCCTCCCCTCTGGGTACTGAGCTGAAGTAGCTCCTCGCCCAGCCTTCGACTTGGTCAGGATTGATGTCACCCACGATGGAAACAACTGTATTATTCGGTCCGTAAAAGCGGTTGTAATAATCTTTTACGTCGCGACGGCTGAGCGTCTCAAGGTCAGACATGTAGCCTATGACTGGTATACCATACGGGTGGACACTGAAGGCAGCATTGAGGTGTGCTTCATACAAGAGCCCGACTGGGTTGGTCTCGACGCGCAAGCGCCGTTCTTCCATTACTACGTTTCGTTCCGTATAGAAATCCCTAAAGACTGGGTCGCTCATGCGCTCAGCTTCAAGGGCGAACCAGAGCTCGGTACGGTTGGCAGGGAGTTCGACGAAGTAGGTCGTTGCCTCAGAAGAGGTCGTGGCGTTTAAGCCTCGAGCGCCGGCTTCAGTTAAGATCCGGTCGAACTCATTTGGTTCCGTAAATATCCGGGCACTGTCTTCGAGCGCCTTAATACGGTTAGAGAGAATTTCTACCCTCTCTGTTTCGGCACCAGCCCGGGCACGGATAAGGGTATCATGGACGGCGTCCATAATGCCAAAGAGATCACGCTCACTATTTACGTTTCTTGTGCCGATGGTAGTCGTGCCCTTAAAGAGCAGGTGCTCAAGGAGATGAGCAGTTCCAGTCGTGCCGGATCGCTCGTGAACGCTACCAACTCCAAACCGGGCTACGAATGACACGGTGGGTGAGCCATCTCGTGGAAGGATGAGGAAACGCATCCCGTTTGCAAGAGTGACCTCTTTGACTGGCAGCTGCTCGCCCAGATGTTCTTGTGCGCTGGCTTCTTGGCTTCCAAAAGCGACCAGAACGGTTGCTGTTGTGATCAGAATGAGCCTAGGGACGATACACATGAGCTGGGCCCCGAGTTGGCTGACAATTGGCGCAGTAAAATGCTGAGCGACCGCCAAACACAATGCGGTGAATTTCACCGCTGCAACGCGAACGTGTACAGTCTTCCCCATCTCGTCCATAGACACATAGCCTTCGCGCATATTTCCCCTTTTCACCCTCTGCTGTCCGGTAGTCACGAAGTGTGGTCCCTCCTGCTCTGATTGCTTCTTGGAGGACCTGACGGATTTCTTTGAGCAAAGTTATCGCTTCAGTGCGCCGAATCGTGGAAGCTCTTCTCTTGGGGTGGATCTTAGCCAAGTACAGTGCTTCATTGGCGTAGATGTTCCCGATGCCTGCTATCCGTCGTTGATCAAGTAGCCAGGACCGGATCGGCGATTTAGAGGCTCCCAGGCCTTTCTTGAATTGGTTTACTGTGAATAACGGGTCCAGTGGCTCGGGTCCCATATCTTGTGATCGGATAAGCCAATCATTCGAGGAAAGGCATTCGACTCTGCCGAATCGCCGGGTGTCGTCAAAGACCAGCTCACCACCCGAACTTAGGCCGAATCGAATAGCTGGGTGTGTGGGACTTTGCGAGGTTACCGTTTTCGTAGTGATTGGAAGCAGCCGTCCTGTCATACCTAGGTTGACTAAGAGCTTGCGGTTCCTATCGAGATCGATAATCACATTCTTGCCACGCCGCCCTACGCTTTGTATCAGCGCTCCACGCAACCTTGCACCAAATCTATGCCTCGGCTCCCGCAGAACATCATCGTAGAGCACACGCACCGAGCGAATAGTGTATCCCACTATTCTAGGTCTTAGACCTCGCACAATCGTTTCGGCTTCGGGCAGCTCCGGCATAGAGTTAGACTCTAAGGACTGTACCTGCTGAAGCCATCAGTCGTGTGCTGGTATCCTCTCCAGTTATGATGACTTTGCCTGTGAGAATAATGGAGCACTCCCCGACCGTTTGGATCATAATGCTAGTCGTGGTTGTTGTGGTCACTTTATCTCCATTCGGGCGCGCTCACGCCAACCGATATCAGAGCGGAAGAATGATCCTTCGAATTCAATTTGGGCTGCCCCAGCCCGGCTCATGTCAGCGGCTGCGCTGAACGTGGCAGCCGTTGCTGTCACGGTAAGGACGCGACCTCCGCTAGTAACCAGAGAATTGTCCTTGAGTTGAGTGCCGGCATGAAAAACCATAAGGCCTTCCTTCTCCAACGTCTCCGGGATCGTGATTGGGTTGCCTTTTTCGTAGGTTCCTGGGTACCCCCCGGATGCGACGACTGTGGTCACTGCAGCCGCTCGTTGGTGCCGAGCTTCCTGTCCCCGTAGTGAGCCCCCCTCAGCTACGGTGCCAAGCAGTTCGAGCAAGGAAGATTCAAGGAGTGGAAGCACGACTTGGGTTTCGGGGTCACCAAAGCGGCAATTGAACTCAACAACCTTCAATCCGTCTGAGGTCAGCATCAGGCCAGCGTAAAGTAACCCCTTAAAAAGGGAGTCATCGTTGGATAGAGCCTCCAGTGTTGGTTCAAACACAGTGGTGAGGGCATCAGCGACAACCTTGTCCGTGGCCAGCGTTACAGGGGCATAGGCACCCATCCCGCCCGTGTTTGGCCCTGTGTCACCCTCACCCACTCTCTTGTGATCCTGTGAGGGGACCAGAAGGACACAGTTCTCGCCGTCAGTGATAGCGAACACCGACAGTTCCTCTCCTTCCATATACTCTTCAATCACGACCTCTTGTCCAGCTTCACCAAACCGAAGGTCACCCAGCATTGAATCGATAGCAGCGAACGCTTCTTCTTCTGTCATACAGACGACAGCGCCTTTTCCAGCTGCAAGGCCTGAGGCTTTAACGACGATCGGGGCTCCCTGATTCCTCACGTACTCCTCAGCCCCTTCCTGGCTTGTAAACGTTCGGTATTCGGCGGTCGGCACCCCCGATTTTCGCATGAGTTCTTTGGAATAAGCTTTGCTCGATTCAATACGCGCAGCATTTTTTGAAGGCCCAAAGATCGGGAGCCCTTTATCCTGAAATCGGTCTACGATACCTGCAGCGAGTGGTCCCTCTGGCCCGACAATGGTCAAGTCAATTCGGTGGGCAGCAGCCCAGCCAGATAGTGCTTCGATGTCTCCTGGTGCGATCCCAACTACTTCGCATCCGGGTGCCATGCCTCCGTTAGGCATAGTGGTGTAGAACTCAGCCGATGGCGCATCACGACGCAGCTTCCAGAGAAGTGCATGCTCACGCCCCCCGTTTCCAACGATCAGAATGCGCATAGGCGCAGTCTACTGAGAAGGACGAGAAAAAAAAGGGGCGACTGAAATACAGTAGGGCTTCCCAAAGGAAGTTTCCGAAACTCTCTACTTTGTAAAACCACCCAAAAAGTCCGACCCCATTCGTTTCGCGGCGTCTGTTACACTATCAAGAAAGTCCTGTGCTTCCTCCGCGTAGGCTGAAGCAGCAGCATTCAGGTCTTTTTCGTAGGCGAGATCTTTCTCGCCACGGCGCGTATATTCACCGCGAAGGATTCGGTCGTAGTCGCCAGACTCAACCCACGAGCGCAACTCACTAACTCTCAGCACGTAGAAGGGATGTGTCGTAGCCATCAGGTTTATCACCTTAAAAATCTGGTCGGCGACATCACCACTCTCCTTATACTCTTCAGCTTGCAGGATAAACTCCTGGACACTCATCTCACTGGGTTCGCCCCCACCTGCCATCCTCAGCATCGCGCGCATAACTACTTCGGGGTTCTGGACACTTAGGAGGCCTGCTCGGTCACACGAAAGCTCTGATTTTCGGGACCACTCCAAGAGGGCCACGAGCACCGCTCTAGCTGCCAGTCCTACGATTGGGAACCCCATGCTTGCCAGGCTCAGCAGGAAAACCGTCATAGTCCTATAGAGGACGTGATCGCTCAGAATGTGCCCGATCTCATGTCCGAGGATGTACTCGAGTTCCTCCTCGTCGATCAGGCGCACGGTACCTGAATTCAAAATGATGAAAGGCTGCTCCATGCCGTATGCGCCTGCGTTCACCATAGGTGTTTGCGAAACAAACAAGGGGTACTCCTCTGGTGCATCTAACGTTTTGAGGACGCGTCTGTAGAGTCGGTAAATATCACCGAACTGGTTCTCACTGACCCGAACTGCATTGGCTTGAAAGGCCAGGCGGATGGGTTTTTCACCGACGAAGCTGAATAGCTTTCGGAGGACCGTATCAAATACCGGGATTTTCCGGAGCGCCTGGAGCGCAGCTTTGTCCGCCGGATGCTCCCACGAATAAGGTGCTATGTCAGTGAGAATTTGACGTGTAGGGGCGTCTTCACGCACAGTCGTTTCTCCCGTAGCCTTATCACCCATGTGGAGTCCTTTCTTTGTCAGAGAACGTCCGTTTGAAAGGGGCGAAGGGCAAATCTAGATCCTGGGGATCGTAGCGTCACCGCCACCTTTCCCTAAATGTAGAGGTCTTCGTTGACTGGTAACGCTCAGGCTAGCGAAACTTCAGCTTGTCAGACGCGCTGTCAGAAGACATTTGATTCCCAAGATCTCGGGGGACCTTTGCCCGTTCATATCCCTGATGACGTAATGGTCAGCGTCTCGGGTATCCGCGGCCGTGTCAGTGAGTCGCTGACGCCTGAGTTGGTCGGAAGGCTCGCCGCATATTTTGGTTTTTTTGTGGCCAGCGGAAAGGGTACGGTTGTGGTGGGGCGTGACTCCCGGACTTCTGGGCCGATACTAACACGAGCTGTAGTATCAGGTCTTCAGTCGGTCGGTGTCGATGTAGTCGAACTGGGAATCGTTCCCACACCTACCCTGCTTCTTGCAGTGAGACACCACCAAGCGGCCGGCGGAATCTGTATCACTGCAAGCCACAACCCAGCTGAGTGGAACGCTCTTAAGTTGGTATCAGGGGAAGGGATGTTTTTCGATCAACATCAATTCAAGGCATTCCGTAAACATCTGCTGAAGGAGGGTCCACACCTTGTGGGATCCGAAGCTGTGGGGTCCAAGACCGAGGACCGCGATGCTTGGCCTCGCCATCTGGAGCGTATCTTAGAACTACCGTGCATTAATGTTGATCTCATCCGTTCGAGTAGTCTTGAGGTAGCAGTAGACTGTGTACACGGTGCCGGTGGGCCCTTCATCAAGGAGCTACTTGATAGGTTCAAGTGTCGGGTTTCTGCGATAGGTATGGAGCCGGACGGCCAGTTTCCCAGAGACCCCGAGCCTATTGCCGCAAACCTTTCTGATCTGGCAACACTCGTGCAGGAGCGTGGCGCGGATATTGGTTTAGCCATAGACCCAGATGCTGACCGGCTTGCCCTGGTCGATGAGATGGGCAACCCGATCGGTGAGGACATGACGCTTGCACTATCAGCTGCTGCGGTACTCTCTAAAACTCCTGGACCTGTCGTCACGAATGCCTCGACTAGTCAGGTCATCGATGACGTTGCCAATGCGTTCGGTTCAGTAGTGTATCGGGCACCTGTGGGGGAAGTGAACGTGGCACGCCGGATGCAACACGAGGTCGCTGTGGTTGGAGGGGAAGGAAACGGGGGCGTCATTCTGCCTGCATTACAGTATACACGAGATGCATCCCTTGCTGTCGGATTAGTCCTGCAACACCTTGCAGAGAAAGGAGTTGCGGTATCAGAAGCCGTTGCTCAGTGGCCATCTTACAAGATCGTAAAAGAGAAGGTTTCCTTCCCTAGAGAGGCATTAATCCGAGGGTACTGTGCTTTAGAGGAAGGACTGAACGCGGAGTCAAAGGATAGTGAGGATGGACTTCGTCTTGCTTGGCCGTCGCTAAAGACATGGGTTCATGTTCGGCCCTCGGGAACCGAGCCGGTTGTTAGGATTATTGCTGAGGCACGGGATGAGAGAGGGGCAAGGGAACTGGTAAGCCTGGCAGCAGAACTACTGGCGAGTATAGCGTAAGGGTCTGTTTAGATAGAGGGAGGTTCGTGGGATGTGCGGAATCGTTGGATATGTTGGGTCTAGAGAGGCGACCCCGATCCTGCTTGAGGGACTCAAGCGACTAGAGTATCGAGGATACGACTCCGCTGGTATCGCACTCCTCAACGGTAAGAACGTCAGTGTCGTCAAACAGCCTGGTAAGGTTCGAGAGCTCGAGAAAGCAATCAAGGTTTCTCCCATTTCTGCTACTTGTGGAATTGCCCATACCCGATGGGCTACACACGGCTCTCCTAATCTGCCGAACGCGCATCCTCAGATGTCGACGGACGGGACGATTGCTTTGGTGCATAACGGAATCATTGAGAATGCTGACGCTCTTCGTGTGCAACTTCAGAAGGAGGGGTATCTCTTCGTATCTGAAACAGACACTGAGGTTGTGGTCAAACTGATCGACTTGCTGTGGATGGAAGACACCTTATTAGAGGAAGCTGTCGCGGCTGCGCTTCGTCAAGTAGAAGGAGCTTACGGGATTGCCGTCGTCTCTTCCCGCGATTCTAACAAGATCGTCGCGGCTCAGAATGGAAGTCCCCTTCTCATTGGAGTTGGTCAGGAAGGCGAAGTACTCTGTGGATCCAACGCAGCGGCTGTTATCTCACTTACTAGAGAGGTGGTTTACCTAGACGATGGTGACTATGCCGTGCTTGAGCCCTCCGGATTTCGTACGTACCATCTGAGTGGTACGGAAGTAGCCCGCTCAGTATATCAAGTCACGTGGGACCTTGAGTCTGTGGAGAAGGGTGGCTACGAACATTTTATGCTCAAGGAAATTTTTGAGCAGCCGGAAACTCTACGAAATGTTATGCGTGGCCGTTTGCTCGAAGAGGAAGGGGATGTCAGGCTCGGCGGCATCAGGGACCATGCTAAAGAACTTGCTGAAGTTCGCCGGATCGTGATGACCGCTTGTGGCACAAGTTGGCACGCAGGGTTAGTCGGTGAGTATATGCTCGAAGAGTTCGCCCGCATTCCCGTCAATGTCGAGTATGCTTCGGAGTTTCGGTATCGGCATCCGGTTCTCGAAGAAGGAACACTGAATCTGGCTATCAGCCAGTCAGGAGAGACGGCTGATACCCTTGCCGCCCTTAAAGAGGCGAAGCAGGCAGGATCTGATACGATGGGGGTCGTGAATACGGTTGGCTCTACGATAGCGCGCCATACTGATTTCGGGATATATCTGCATGCGGGGCCCGAAATCGGCGTGGCCTCTACTAAAGCTTTTACAAGTCAGCTGGTAGCTCTCACCCTTTTCACACTCTACATGGGTCGGCGACGCCAAATGTCAGTCTTGCAGGGTCGGGAAGTGGTTGCTGCCCTTCAGGAACTACCAGACTTGGTCGAGGAAGTACTGCAGCTAAACGATGAAATCCGGGACCTTGCCCAACACTTTAAAGATGCCCGCAATTTTTTATATCTGGGCAGAGGGTATCAATTTCCTGTTGCTTTAGAGGGGGCACTGAAGCTTAAGGAAGTCAGTTATATCCATGCTGAAGGGTACCCAGCGGCTGAGATGAAGCATGGACCTATAGCGCTCATTGACGATGACATGCCTGTTGTTTTCCTCGCGCCACGCGACTCAGTCTACACCAAGGTTGTGTCGAATATTGAGGAGGTGAAGGCGAGGCAGGGTCGCATCATCGCTGTTGTGAGTGATAATGCACCCGAACTGAAAGGTAAGGTTGACCACATGATCAGGGTGCCGCATACGATCCCTTCTCTTCTCTCGGTTCTCACGACGGTTCCACTACAGTTGCTTGCTTATCACATGGCTGTTATTCGGGGCGCTAATGTTGACCAACCACGCAATCTGGCGAAGTCAGTAACGGTCGAGTGAGGGTTATCCTGCAGCGCGTATCTCGTGCCGAAGTCCGTGTGGGTGGCGAGGTCGTGGGCGTTATTGGACCAGGCCATCTCCTTTTGGTGGGTTTCCGAACGGGAGACGGGTTTTCGCAGATCGAATGGATGACTAAAAAGATCCTAGGCCTCCGCGTTTTTCTAGATGATGATGGTAAAATGAACCGTTCGGTTGAGGAGGTTAGGGGAGATATGCTTGTTGTAAGCCAGTTCACCCTTTACGGAGATGTGATAAGAGGCCGACGTCCCAGTTTCATGCAGGCGGCTGAGCCCGACACAGCAAAGACCCTCTATGAAACATTTGTGACCACTTTGAGAGAAAGGACGGATCGGAAGATTGAAACTGGTTGTTTCGGGGCCATGATGGAGGTGGATCTCGTTAACGACGGACCAGTCACCTTACTTCTCGAGCGGGAATGAAGGACTCAGAGACTCGCTTCATTCTTGCCTCTAGCTCACCGCGGCGCTTGTCCGTGCTCCGACAGCTTGGACTAAATCCGGGGGTTAGACCGGCTGAGATCGACGAGTCATATGCGCGTGGGGAGTCGCCATCTGAGTACGTGGAACGGTTGGCACGATCCAAGGCAGAGGCTGTTGCTGCTACGGAGCAGAATGCGCTTGTTGTCGCTGGTGACACTGTCGTTTTGTATAAGGGTCAGGTTTTAGTGAAGCCGCGAGACTCTGTAGAAGCTGTCTCTATGCTTAGTCAGCTTGCCGGAAACATCCACGAAGTACTTACCGGCCTGGCCATCGCAGGATCTCATGGAATCGTGAGTGATGTGGAGAGGACAGAGGTGTTATTCCGTGATTTTGGTACCGACACAAGCCGGCGTTATGTATCTACAGGGGAGCCTCTAGACAAAGCTGGAGCTTATGGAATTCAGGGTCTTGGCGCTGCATTAGTAGCTGGTGTGCAAGGCGACTACTACTCGGTTGTGGGCTTCCCGGTTAGTCTCTTTCTAGACCTTCTTGAGCAGGCAGGATGGCTCTACGAGTTCGGACATCTCAGCCAGATCTCATCGGAGATATGACCATGAGTATTCCCTCTATACTCGCCATCGACCAAGGTACTACCGGTTCGACGTGCCTTGTCGTGGGCGAAGATGGGCGCATCTACGGACGGTCGTATTCTGAGTTCACTCAGTCCTTTCCGAAGCCGGGATGGGTTGAGCATGATGCGACCGAGATCTGGAAGGTCACTAGCCGAGTGGCTCGAGAGGCGGTGGCGTCTGCTGGTGAAGCTGAAGTGCAAGCAATAGGGATCACAAATCAGCGTGAGACAATCGTTTTATGGGACCGAGAAAGCCTTGAGCCGGTAGCGCCAGCAATTGTATGGCAGGACCGCCGCACGGCAGGTTTCTGCAAGGAACTGCGTAACGCAGGACATGAGGATGAAGTCCGAACGCGAACCGGCCTTATTCTAGATCCCTATTTTTCGGGTACGAAGGTAACGTGGCTGTTAGAGCATTATTCGGATCTCCAGGCACGAGCAGATGCCGGCCAACTCGCTATGGGAACCATCGATACCTGGCTGATAGCTAATCTTACAAATGGGGAAATTCACGCGACGGATCCGACTAACGCGTCACGGACGATGCTTTACAACCTCTCGGATGGGGAGTGGGACGAGTGGGCTCTAAAGTTATTCGGTGTCCCCGCATCGGTCCTTCCCGAAATCCGGCCGAGCTCAGGTGACTTTGGAATTGCTTTGGGAGAGCATCTGGGGATAGAGGTTCCTATCGCTGGAGTCGCTGGCGATCAACAGGCTGCTCTCTTTGGTCAGGGATGTTGGTCAGCTGGGTTAGCTAAGAACACCTATGGCACTGGGGCTTTTTTGTTGCTCCACACGGGCTCAGAGCGGGTGTTATCCAAGCATGGGTTACTAACGACAGTTGCATGTGATATCCAGGGTGGCAGGGCTTTTGCCTTGGAGGGTTCCGTCTTTATCGCAGGCGCTGCTATTCAGTGGCTTCGTGATGGACTTTCGGTCCTTGAGAGCGCTGAAGAATCCGAGGGATTGGCGCGCACTCTCCAGGATAATGAAGGTGTGTATTTCGTCCCGGCATTCTCAGGGTTAGGAGCGCCACACTGGGAACCTGAAGCTCGCGGGACTCTGGTGGGTGTTACACGAGGAACCTCCCGGGCCCACCTAGTCAGGAGCGCACTAGAGTCTATGGCTTATGCTACGGCCGAAGTGTTATCGACGATGGAAGTTGATTCCGGTATTGAAATGACGGAGCTGAGGGTTGATGGAGGGGCGGCGATAAATGATTGGCTCATGACTTTTCAAGCAGGCCTGGTCAGGGTACCGGTGCAGCGTCCTCCGTTAGTAGAAATGACTGCACTCGGAGCGGCTGGACTAGCAGGCCTGTCGCAGGGAGTTTGGGCTACAGCCGAAGACTTTCGCCTGTCACAAGGCAAACCGGATCAGTTTGATTCGATCATGCCAGAAGCCGAGGCCTTTCGATTGAAACAGGGATGGGCAAGAGCAGTAAGGGCGGCAACTCACTGGGCTAGGGACTCGTCTGAATGAGTGCCGCCGTGCCACCACTCCGGATTGCTGTTATTGGAGGTGCGCGTGCGTCGGAGGCTGAATGCAATGCGGCTGAACGGATTGGTTCGGAGTTAGCCATGGCGGGAGCCGTTGTCATCTGTGGGGGCCATGGCGGAGTGATGGAGGCGGTGTCTCGAGGTGCCAGTAAAGCTGGGGGGTTGACTGTTGGAATTCTTCCGGGATCCGATGCCGAGGCAGCTAACCCTTGGATTATATTGCCCTTACCTAGCGGAATGGGTGAGGCTCGGAATGTTCTGGTGGTTCGCACCGCTGAGGCAGTAATAGCTGTTGGCGGCGAGTGGGGTACGCTGTCGGAGATAGCTCTAGCCCGAAAAATGAACGTTTCTATCGCTTCGGTGGGCAACCCACCCGTGGAGGAACTAGGCCTTGAAAGGCTTGGTACTCCTGAAGAGGCAGCACTGTGGGCACTTGAGAGGGCATTAGAGGGTAGGAAAACCAGCAGGTGATGAATTGGTCGGGATCTGTGTGTAGGGACTTTTCCGGACTGGTCGTCTTGCAGGCCATCAGACTAGATTGCGTCCCGAAGTACATCGCGATCTCACGGGGAGACTGACATGAAAAAGAACGGCCGATTCATGGTAGGCCTTGTCGGCGTGGCAGCTGTGGTCACTTACCTGATCTGGACCGGCGTGAGCGAAACGATGGTGTACTATCTCACGCCCGTAGAGCTGCTGGAAAGGGTGGAGATTGATCCGACTTTCCATGATGTGGGGGTCAAGGTCAGTGGTCAGGTGATTCCTGGCACGTACCACCGGGGTGAGGGAGAGTTGCTGCATATCTTCACTGTCAAAGATCTCGCTGATGAGACTGCGACCTTCGAAGTTGAGTATCGTGATGCTCTTCCGGACACCTTTGCGGAGGATGTTGAGGTCGTGCTAGAGGGTCAGCTTCGAGCAGACGGTACGTTTGAAGCGGCGACCCTCCTGACGAAGTGTGGGAGTCGCTACGAGGCTGCACCCGAGGATATCGAGGGTAACGCGGGTTGACCCTCCTCGGGGAGTTCGCTCTATGGATCTCACTCCCCGTCGCTCTATGGGGGATGTGGCTCGGGTACTCCGGTGGGCGTACTCAGCGGGGCGACTTGGTGCTGAGTGCGGAACGGAGTGTTTATGCCGTCTTCGGGCTGCTGGCGATTGCCTCGGCTGGTATCATGGCCGCCTTTCTTCAGCACCAATTCCAGTACCTGTACGTATACAGCTACTCGAATGCTGAGCTAGAAATCTTCTATAAAATCACTGGCCTATGGGCTGGCCAGCGAGGGTCTCTTCTGTTCTGGGCCCTCCTTCTAGGCTTCTTCTCCGTGTTGGCGGTGTTCCAAAATCGGTCGAAGAACCGCGAATTTATGCCCTATGTGACTGGTGTGCTCCAGACAGTCATGGCGTTCTTCATCTGTGTTCTGCTCTTTGCGGACGTCAATCCATTCGAGCGCTTGGACTTTACACCAGCGAATGGACAGGGCCTGAACCCCCAGTTACAGAACTACTGGATGGTTATCCATCCTCCGACCCTCTACCTGGGCTTCACTGCTTTCACTGTCCCCTTTGCTTTCGCGATTGCATCTCTGCTCAGCGGACGGTTAGACGCAAGGTGGATCCAGTTGACCAGGAAGTGGATCCTTACAAGCTGGCTTTTCCTCTCCGTGGGGATCGTGATGGGGATGCGCTGGGCCTATTTGGAGTTGGGGTGGGGTGGGTACTGGTTTTGGGATCCGGTGGAGAATGCGTCCCTGCTCCCCTGGCTTACGGCGACAGCATTTCTTCATTCCATTCAGATTCAAGAACATCGCGGTATGCTAAAGATGTGGAACATGTCTTTGGTTCTGATGACATTCCTTCTGACCATCTTCGCTACATTCCTCACGCGCTCTGGTCTTATAGAGTCAGTTCACAGCTTTGCCCAAGAGCTTAGGATCGCATACATCTTTCTCGGGTTCATGGGGTCAGTACTTGCGGCTTGCGTAGTCCTGATTCTCTACCGACTTCCTCAGCTACGCAGCGAGAACCAAATAGAGTCGTTCATCTCTCGTGAATCGGCTTTCCTCTTTAATAATCTGATCCTTCTCGGAGCTGCTTTTGCTGTAATGTGGGGCACGATGTTCCCTCTAATCTCCGAGGGCGTAACGGGTCAAGAAATTAGTGTCGGTCCACCTTTCTTTCAGAGGGTGAACTTCCCGATTGGCATTGCGCTTCTCACACTTGTAGGCATTGGACCGGTGATTGCCTGGCGGCGCGCTACTCGTAGGAACCTCCAGAAGAATTTTGCAACTCCAGTCATTGTCGGAGCGTTGGTCGCAGCAGTTATATGGATCAGTGGAGCTCGGCACGGACTCGCGCTAACCGTATGGGGAATTAGTGCCTTCGTACTAACGGTAATCGCCACTGAATTCTGGAAGGGAACACGAGCCCGATCTCGGATTGAAGGGGAAGGTTATGCACTGGCATTTTTCCATCTGATTTCTAGGAACCGACGTCGCTGGGGTGGTTACATCGTACACGTTGGTATCGTGATAATGTTTATGGCCTTTGCTGGTGCAGCGTACAATGTCGACGAGCGGTTCCACGTGGAGCCGGGTGACCGAGTCGATGTAGCGTCACCTCTCGGCCATGTGTACACCCTTACATATGAAGGTCTCTCGATCAATCTCAATAACGGAGACCGGAACCTCCTTTGGCAGGCAATTGCCACCGTGTCCATTGAGAAGAACGGAGAACCAAAGGGCATCCGTACCACTGAGAAGCGTCAGTACACGACTAATGTTGGTGATCCACCAATGACTGAAGTGGGTGTTCGTTCCACACCCTTTGAGGATCTATATCTAATTCTTTCAGCGCTTGACGATCCGCAAGCTGCAGTGAGGGCTGACTCTGAAGCCCAGGGCCTTGATCTCCAGGTTCTTGTGAAGCCTCTCGTGGGCTGGATCTGGTTTGGGTGTCTCACCCTGGTAATTGGCACGCTCGTCGCCTTATGGCCGAGTGTCGACGGTCGGCGCGTTGCCGGGGCAGTACCTGCCGACGCAGCGCCCGAGCCCGCTGCGGTCGGAACTACTTAGGACTGACCGGATATCCCGTGACGCTCTACGTGGGCGTGGCGCTTGTCACAGCTGCGGTGCTTCTCTTCATCCTTTATCCGATTGTGAAAGGGCAGCACGCTTCACTAGAACGTGAAGATGACGAGTTAACTGACAGTGAGGCGCGTAAGCGCCTTGCTCTTCTGGCGCTTAGGGATGTGGAATACGATTTCCTCTCAGGAAAACTCGACGAGGAAGATTACCGTTCTCTTAAAAACGACCTCACCTCCGAGGCATTAGCAGCTTTGGAAGAGGATGAGGCAGCGCGTGAGAGCCGGGGGCAAGGAGAGCATCTAGACATTGAGGCGGAGATCGCACTCATGCGGGCCTCCTTGAAAGGTGGGTTGGACTGTCGGGAATGTGGCTTCTCTAACGAGACAGGAAGCCTTTTCTGTTCTTCTTGTGGTGTTTCCCTCAGCAGCCCGATAGCAGGCTGACGGTGGCAGCTTCTATGACTGAAGCCCTTGAGTGGCTAGCCTGATGGACACCGTTCTAGAGGCTAAGGGTCTCGTGCGTGAATATGGCCCTGTGGTCGCTGTGAATGGTGTTGACCTTTCGCTTCAGCAGGGAGAGTTCTTGGGCATTTTCGGTCCAAATGGAGCGGGTAAGTCGTCTCTTCTAGGAATGTTAGGCGGAGGACTTAGGCCAACGAGTGGAAGCGTAAGCATATGTGGGGAACCTCTAAACTTCTCTGAGGTTGACTGGCGCTACCGCGTGGGGGTACTGAGCCACCAAGGCTTTCTCTATGAGCAACTTACAGCTAAGGAGAACCTTCAGTTCTATGGTCAGTTATTCGGCCTTACAGAGCTTGATTCTCGGATCGGGCGACGTTTAGAGCAGGTGGGCCTTACCGAGCGAGCAGGGTCAAGGGTGTCTGAACTCTCGCATGGGATGCGTCACCGTCTATCTCTTGCACGGACCCTTCTTCACGACCCTGATGTTGTCCTCTTGGACGAGCCCTTCACAGGTCTAGACCCGTCGGCGTCTGCCGTGCTCCGGGATGTTCTCCGAGAGCTCAAGGATGGGAGTAGGACTGTTGTCATGGTCACACATAACCTGTCCGAGGGACTTGAGCTTGCTACCCACATCACCATTCAAGTATCGGGCCGCCTAGCGTGGCAGGGTATGGCTGCCGAAGTGGATCGGGTGGGGTTTGGTCGATTCTACCACGACGTGGTCGAGGGGCATCCATGAGCCTCTATCTGCAGCAAATCAAGGTCATCTTCTGGAAGGACCTGCTGTTGGAGTTCCGCACCAAAGAACGGCTGATAGCAATGGCTGCCTTTGCCGTGCTGACAGGCATCCTATTTAATTACACGCTCGATACTACCCGCCTGCAGCCGCAAGACGTGGCAGCTGGCCTCATTTGGATGACTATTGTATTCGGTGGCTTGCTTGGTGTGGGGCGAACGTTCCACTTGGAAAATCAAGATGGTGCTTTCCAAGGCATCCTAATGTCTCCTACTCCTCGAGATGCTGTATTTATTGGAAAAACCCTCGCTAACTTCTTGCTCTTATACGTGATCGCCCTTTTGGTATTGTGGGTGTTCACGTTTCTTTTTGCCCTGGAGATCGGCGGTAGTATATGGGCTCTCCTTCTGGCTCTTGCCCTCGGGTCTTTGGCTTTTGTTGCGCTGGGGACTTTGTTTGCCGCGGTCTCTTCAGGAACGCACATGGGTGAGACCTTGTTGCCGATCCTTGTTTTCCCTCTGTTGTTGCCCGTGGTCATCTGGGGTGGCGTTGTAACAGGTCGCCTGCTTGCAGGGCGCCCTGTCTCCGAGGTCGTGGGCAGCATCAGGTTGCTCGGAGCCTTTGCACTCGTAGCTATGGCTGCTGGTGCACTACTGTTTCGCTTCGTTGTGGAGGACTGATGTCTACTTTGGAACTGCGCCGGACCGGCACGATGCTGACGGTTCTGGGGCTACTTGGGTTAGTTGTAGTTTACTGGCTCTCTTTCTTCTGGGTATCTACAGAAGCTAGCCAAGGTGTAGCTCAGAGGATTTTCTACGTTCATGTGCCGGCTGCGTGGACGGCCTTCTTGGGTTTTGGCATCGCGGCTTTGGCCAGCGGGATGTACCTCTGGCTTAGGGATGAGCGATTCGACAGGACAGCTCTTTGTGCTGCAGAGGGTGGAATGATCTTCGCTACGATCATGATCACCACAGGGCCGCTCTGGGGCAGGATCGCCTGGGGTACTTACTGGACACGTGAACCCAGGTTGACTCTGACACTCCTCATGTGGTTCATATTTCTTGGGTACTTTCTTGTGAGGCGGTCCTCAGAGAATCCCGAAAAGGGCAAGAGGTATGCAGCAGTTACTGCAATTATGGGCGCTCTCCTAATTCCGTTCATTCATGTAAGTGTCCTTTGGTTCCGGTCGCTCCACCCGCAGCCCGTTGTGCTGAGAACTGATGGAGGGCCAGCACTTCCAGGGGATATGTTGACGTTACTTCTTACAAGCTTGGCAGTTTTTACTATGCTGTTCGTCGGCCTTTTCATGCTGCGCTATGCACTGGAAGGGCTTCGCAATGATATTACCCTGCGTGCCCGTAAGGCGGTTTCGTGAGACGATATGAGATAATGGAAAGACTACAAAGAATCGTTCTGGCGTTGGTGCTCCCATTTATACTTTCGATGATTCCTACGCTAGTCGTGGCGCAGGCTGGCACAGGGGATGTCGGAGGTCTGCGGGCGTACTATCACGTTTTTATTGCGTATACAATTGCGATAGCCCTCGTCTTGTTTTGGGTACTGTCGATTGAGCGACGTCTTCGTGAGGTTGAGGAACGCCTTAGCGACTGATTGACGCACATGCCAAAACAGGGTCTTTATTTGTGATCGCCTCCAAGCACGTGTTGGTCTCCGCGCTTGTTTTGTCGCTGACTACATCGCTTGTTAGCGCGCAGTCCCCGTCTATGCCCAGCACGCTTAGGTATGGATCAGGCCTGATCGATATCCCGGTTTCCAGTGTGCTTCCTCACATGGCCATAACTGGAACCTTTTCCGGCTTCTTCATGGATCTGAGCAAGCGGGCGATCGTGGATAATTCAGGAAATCAAACTGGGGTGGCTCCGGGGGCAGATAAGTTTCTTTCTGACGGCTCTCTCTCTTTCGGTCTATTTGACCGGTTCGAAGCAGGCGCCTCCATGCAATCTTTCGGCGGAGATTCAGATAGTGGGAACGTCTGGGGTCTTTTTGGCAGAATGCGCCTATTACAGCCGATTGACCAAGGCATCGGCCTAGCTGCGGGAGCTCGTTATCTCACTAGTCCTGACTTTGGTGATGGCCATGACTATTCACCTGGGCGTCTTGGGTTTGCGGACGATCGGCTTAAGAAGAGTTACACGGGTGACACAAACCTCAGTCTATACGGCGTGGCAACCGCGTATCTCCGCGGTTTTGATGGAGGTCCACTTCCTGAGAACGATGTCACATTCTCTCTAGGGTACGGGACAGGCATGTTCCGAGAGGGTGGGGCACTGGGTTTTTACGCACCGGGGCATGCTAATGGCTGGTTTTATGGCACGGCCGTGCACATAGGTACGAGTGACGATTCATTACTTTCACTAATGGCCGAGCATAACGGCTTTGACGTTAATGTAGGGGCCCAGTATGACTGGGGGGGTGTCAGGGTGGGCGTCCACTACCTGGCCTCTAACCACGCAATGCCTCTAGGGGGGCATTCATCCGAGTATCAAAAGCCTAAGTTTGGCATCCTCGGCTCTATTTCTGCGTGCCCGAATGTCCCTGGATTTCGTTGCAGACCTCAAGGTATGGCACGGATAGAGCCAGATACGATCTTCATTCCGCCCCCACCTCCTGACACCGTGATCATTTCACCACCGCTAGAGACAGCCATCCCAGAAGGAGAGGATATCCAACTCTGCCTTTCTACAGGCCAGAACATTTCAGCGCGGGTGACAGAGGCAGCGGATACCCTGGTAGGATCCGAGTTCGTTTCACTGCGCTCCATACGGCCAGCGGTCGACTTCGTTGGTAGTTACGCTGGGGATGCATTTTGGTATGTGAATGGAGAACCAATCGAATTTGAAGGAGATACTTTTGGCCAGGGGTCGGAGACGTTCCCGATTGACTGTGAGCAGATCTTACGTGTGGGAGTCTATCAGGGGGTGCCAGTTTTTGCTGATAGAGCGGTAGAGCGGCCTCTAGTCATGTTTTTCATACCAGTGCGCCCAGGAGTTTGGATACTTTATGAGAGGGGGATCCTTTGAGGCTAAGAGTGGCTACGATGATAGGGGTTCAAGGGTAGCTTGTAATCCGGCGAACCTTCCCTGTAAAATTTGTACTTTCGCTTTATCTTCGGGTTTTGTATTTTTGGATACCGGCCCCCAAAAAACCGGTGCTGACGACGCAATGGAGGAGAGATGGCAACGACGGCCCAGATGAGTGCGGAGAAGAAACCAAGTAAGAAGCAGAAGGATCTTGATACAGCATTGACTCAGATTGAACGCTCATACGGAAAGGGCGCGATCATGAGGATGGGGGAAGATGGCTCTCCAGTTGCGATTGAAGCCATACCTACCGGTGCCATTAACCTAGATGCAGCTATTGGTATCGGCGGGATTCCACGGGGGCGTATTAGTGAGATTTACGGCCCTGAGTCGTCCGGGAAAACAACTATTTGTCTTCACGTGATTGCCAATGCTCAGAGGGCTGGTGGGATTGCAGCTTTCATTGATGCAGAGCACGCTCTGGACGTGAACTATGCTCGCCGGCTCGGTGTGGACGTCGACAATCTCCTTGTTTCTCAGCCAGATACGGGGGAGCAGGCGCTGGAGATCGCTGAAGTGTTGATACGGAGTAATGCGATTGATGTTGTGGTGATTGATTCGGTGGCAGCCCTTGTACCGCGTGCTGAAATCGAAGGCGAGATGGGTGACTCTCATGTTGGCCTGCAGGCCAGGTTGATGAGCCAAGCCCTTCGCAAGTTGACGGGCGCTGTAAATCGGTCGAACACGTCTGTCGTTTTCACCAACCAGATCAGAGAGAAGGTAGGTGTGATGTTCGGGAGCCCGGAAACGACTTCGGGCGGCAGAGCATTAAAGTTCTATGCTTCTCTTAGGCTCGACATTCGGAGAATTGGGGCAATCAAGGACGGGCAAGACATCATAGGCAACCGAACTCGTGTGAAGGTTGTGAAGAACAAATGCGCACCTCCGTTTCGTCAGGCCGAGTTCGATATTCAGTATAATGAGGGCATCAGTCACTCAAGCTTGCTTGTCGACTTGGGGGTCGAACATGGCATCGTCGACAAGTCTGGGTCCTGGCTATCCTACGGGGATCTCCGCCTAGGTCAGGGCAAGGAGAACTCAAAGCTGTTTCTGATTGATAATGAGGATATAGCAGATGAGCTCGATATCAGAATCCGTCGAGTATTGGGTCTGGAAGCCGAAGAGAATCTGTCTTCTGATGGGGGAGAAGTGTCTCTGGATAACACTGAAGACTGATCGTTTTTCGCTGGAATTTATAGGGGGCTGCAGACTATTTGTCTGTGGCCCTTTTGTAACTCTCTGCTCGATGGGGGCTTCGTGCCTGCCGTTCCTCAGTTATTCTTACGGAACGACCGGAATCCATGCATTTCTACTGAGATGACTACCGCCGAAATCCGTAGGAAGTTCTTGGAATTTTTCGAGTCCAAGGACCACACCGTGACCGCCAGCTCGTCGCTCGTCCCTGTAGACGATCCGAGCTTGCTGTTTACAAATGCCGGTATGGTCCAGTTCAAGGCGGTTTTCCTCGGGGAAAAATCGGTTGGTATCACTCGGGCAGTGACGTCTCAGAAATGTGTGCGGGCTGGGGGGAAGCACAACGATCTAGAGGAAGTGGGTCGAACCTCCCGACACCACACCTTCTTTGAGATGCTCGGAAACTTCTCTTTTGGTGACTATTTCAAACGTGATGCCATTAAGTACGCCTGGGAGCTCGTAACGGATGTCTATGGTCTAGATCCTGATCGCTTGTTTGCGACTGTGCATCAGTCTGACGACGAAGCAGCTGAGTTATGGAGCAATATGATTGGGTTGCCGCCTGAACGAATATACCGTTTAGGTGACAAGGATAACTTTTGGCAGATGGCTGATACGGGTCCGTGTGGCCCCTGTTCAGAGATTCACTACGACGTGCGGCCTGAGTCCAACGAGGTCACCAGTGTCGAAGAATTTGTGCAGCTAAATGACGCTGGGAAGATCATGGAGATCTGGAACTTGGTCTTTATGCAGTTCGACCGGGATACAGAGGGAACCTTGAAGCAGTTACCAGCTCCTTGCGTCGATACTGGGGCCGGACTCGAGCGAATCGCTTCAGTACTGCAGGGGGTGGATTCCAATTTCCACATAGACCTTTTTGCTCCCCTACTTGATCGGGCAGCTGAGTTAGTTGGTAAAGATTACGATCCGGATACTCCGGAAGGACTGAGTTTTCGGGTCCTGGCAGATCACGCACGGGCTGTTGCTTTTCTGCTGGCAGATGGGGTATTGCCCGCGAGTGAGGGACGCGGCTATGTGCTTCGGAGGATACTCAGGCGTGCGGTAAGGCATGCTTGGTTGCTTGGTAAGCGTGAGCCCATTCTGGTAGGGGTGGTTGAGGCATTAATTGACACTATGGGGGACGCATATCCAGAGCTGGTGTCAGAACGCGGGCATATTCTTCGAACCACCCGCGGTGAAGAGGAGCGTTTTCTAATTACTATTGAAGGTGGTATGGCTAGGTTTGGGGAGCTTGTATCAGGTGACAGGGAGACTATCCCCGGTGAGGAAGTCTTTAAACTCTACGATACCTTTGGTTTCCCTGCTGACCTTACCGAACTTATGGCTGTGGAGCTTGGTTTCAGTATCGACATGGAGGGTTTTCAGGCAGCCTTAGATGAGCAACGAGAACGTTCTCGGGCGGACCGAGCTGCGAGTCAAGTTGAGTTCGAAGGAGTAACGGGCGAAGGGGATTGGGTTGATCTAATAGAGGGTCAACAAAGTTTTGTCGGTTACGACACGCTTGCTACCACCACGGATGTTCTCGCGTATCACGCTCGGGGTGAATCAGCTGGGCTCGTGCTCCGGGAGAATCCGTTTTATATGGAGAGTGGCGGACAGATCTCGGATGTGGGAAAGGTGACTGGTGACAGCTGGTCGCTGACTGTCCAAGATGTCAGAATAATCGGAAATCAGACAGCCATCTTAGGCTTACTGTCTGGCTCCTGGACCGAGCAGCCCGGAGTTCCGTTGCGGGTAGAAGCAGCGGTGAACTTGGTAGCCCGAAATGATACGATCCGAAACCACACGGCTACGCACTTACTTCATGCAGCCTTGCGATCGGTACTTGGAACACACGTGGTTCAGCGCGGATCCTTAGTAACTCCAGACCGGCTTCGATTTGACTTCGCTCATGAAGCTCCGCTGACCGACGAAGAGCGGGCAGCATTAGAGGCGCATGTGAATGAGGAAATCTGGTCCAACCACTCTGTGGAGATCGAATACCGTAGCTATAAAGAGGCCGTTGATGCAGGTGCAATGGCCCTCTTTGGCGAGAAGTATGCTGAAGAGGTTCGTATCGTAAATATACCTGGTGTTAGCATGGAGCTCTGTGGCGGAACGCACGTTACTTCAACCGGAGACATAGGCCTTTTCCGCCTAGTGAGTGAAACGGGTGTCGCGGCCGGAGTCAGGCGTATTGAGGCTCTGACTGGGCGCGGCGCCTTCGCTCATATGGCTGCGAAGGAAGCTCTACTCCAAAAGGCTGCTGCGGCCCTTAAGACGGCACCGGAGAATCTTTCCCAGCGGGCGGAGCAGCTCCTCGGTGAACAGGCTGAATTGGAAGCCCTCTTTGACGAACTAAGACTGCAGCCCCTCTCGGGTGAAAGCGACGTTGTTTCGGAAAACCTGGATCTCGCTGATGGTGTGACAGTGCTCTATCGCGGACTACGCTTCCGAACTCGTGGGGCTGACGATGCGAGAAAGTGGGGTGACGCGTTTCTTTCGGCCGGGAAGCCTGGTGTGGCAGTCCTTGCTGCTGAGCTGCCGGGTGAAAAATATTCACTCTTTGTTTTTGTTACAGATGAACTGATTCAGCGTGGAGTTCGTGCTGACATAGTTGTCAGAGAGATTGCAGCCATAGTGGGAGGGAAGGGTGGAGGTCGCGCGCATATGGCTCAGGGAGGTGTAGAGGATCCAATTCGACTGAATGAGGCACTTTCTTCGGGAGTTGAGACGGTGCGAATACTTTTGTCGACTGGAGCAGCATGATAGTCCGAGATGGTTGGCTGGCTTCACGCTATCCTGAGCCGCCAGTGGAACTATTGTCTTCGCTAGAGCAAGTGCGTGAAAAACAGCCGTTAAAGAACGCAATAGTGGAAACAGCTCGAGAAGCGCTAGCCGAAGCATGCAGTCCAATTGGAAAGGTCAGGGCACGTGCGTTTGTTCTTCTAGAGGCTGATGCTCTAATTACCTATGCATGCGAAGCTGCCCTAGAAGCTGACGATCCCGGAGGAGCACTAAGAAGAGTTCTTGCAGCTGTGGTCGAATAGAGCTTTCAGGAATGACGATCAAGGATACCACGTCGTTTGTGGACATCCATAGCCACCTTGTCCCCGGTGTGGATGACGGCGCTGCAGACATTTCTTCCGTTCTGCATTCTGTCGGTCGGATGACGCGAATAGGCATACGCCGCATACTGACTACACCGCATATCCGGGGCAGCTTAACTTTGGACCCGGACCAGCTCGAAATGCGGCTTCGAGATGTTACCGAAGCTTGGGAGCGCGCGGCTGATGCGATTGGTGAGAAATACCCTGACGTCGAATTCAGGAAGGGTTGCGAGGTGCTCTTAGATGTCCCAGACGCTGATTTATCCGATGGAAGGATCCGTATGGCGGGCACCTCTTTTGTACTCATTGAGTGGCCTTCCCTAAAGCTGCCCTCCGGAACTGTAGGTATCCTGCATAAGATAATCCGGTGCGGCTACCGACCGATCGTTGCGCATCCTGAGCGCTATTCCGGTATGGGGGAACAGTTTGAGTTGGTCAGTGAGTGGCGGGAAGTTGGAGCTTACCTGCAGACAAACTTTGGTTCACTCGTGGGCAGGTACGGTGGGCGAGCCCAGGCCACGGCCTATAGATTGCTACGCCGAGGTTGGGTTGACTACATGGCATCTGATTTTCACGGGCATGCTGGTCTAGAAATCTACAAGGATGAGGCTGCTGCTGCGCTCAAAGCCTTGGGAGCCGAGGATGTCTTCAACGTACTTTGTCGCACCAATCCGAGCAGACTATTACTTGATGAGGCTCCCCTTTCTGCTCCGTTGCTGCCTGCAGAGAAGGGCTTCTGGGCTCGATTTAGAGCTAACCTCAATTCCCATCTGGCATGAGTAGGCTCGAAGCCTCCGCTCCGCAGGCAGTGCAATGGATCGTTCGGGAGCTCGATAAAGCCGGGCACGATACATGGGCTGTGGGGGGTGCTGTGCGCGATATGCTCCTAGAACGGCGTTCCGATGACTGGGATCTGGCGACGAGTGCTCGCCCTGAACAGGTAAGGAAGGTTTTTCGCCGGACTGTGCCGCTAGGGGTCGATTATGGCACCGTGGGGGTTTTATCTCGTAACGGCACATTATATGAGGTGACAACGTTTCGCCGGGACGTTGAGACAGATGGCCGCCACGCAGTTGTCAGCTTTGCGGATACGATCGAAGAGGACCTTGCTCGCCGTGATTTCACTATCAATGCCGTTGCATGGCATCCATTACGTTGGGACCTAGTAGATCCTTTCGGAGGCGTGGGTGACCTGCAAAACTGTGTCCTCCGAACCGTAGGAGTTCCGGAAGAGCGTTTTCGGGAGGACTACCTGAGGATCCTTCGTGCTCTTCGCTTTGCGGGGTTGTTTAACCTGGAGATTGAGCGAGAGACTTGGACTTCATTATCCACTCTAGTATCCCACCTGGAATCACTTTCCACAGAGCGTATCAGAGATGAACTCTTAAAAGTTCTGGCAATTGACTCTAGTCCAGGTCGTGCGCTACAGCTTTACGCGAAGTGCGGAGCCCTGAGTGTCCTTTATCCAGAATTACATGACTTACAAGAGGTGCGTGTAGGGGAGGAGGTAAGTCGCTGGACACTTTCTGTGAGCGCTGTGGAAGAGCTCCCTATCGGACGGCCGATGCTTCGTCTCGCTGCGCTATTGTGCGAACCACTCCCTTTTGACGTCGAGGCATTTCTTATGCGACTAAGGTTTTCCAATGCCGCCATCGCCGAGACCATAAAGCTAACAGGGTCTAGTCCTTTCCCGCGGCCTGAAGCAGACGGATATAGTTGGCGGCGGTGGTTGTCTGCGATTGGGCCTGAACGGGTGCCAGCACTTGCACGGCTCGGACTCGCCCGTGCTAAGGCTAGGCAAAGCTTTGGGATGGGAGATGACTGCGAATTTGTAGTCAGTTCCTGGCGTCGGGCGAAGGTTGTCAGATCGGGGAGGCCGCCACTTTTGGTTAGTGACCTGGCCTTGGACGGCCGCGGATTAATTTCCATAGGGCTGAAACCAGGACCTCATTTCGCGCAGATTTTGGGTGGGTTGCTTGATTGGGTTTTACAGGACCCTGAACGGAACCAGCATGATCTTCTGGTGGAACGTGCTGTGGAGCTTGCGGCAGACATTACAGACGAATGAAGTCGACCGGGTCATTTTGATCAAATTCATTCGGTAGGGAATTAATAACAAAGTGGAAGTTGTTGGTTTTACAAGGACTATGAAGACTAAGTATACCATTAGGTTACGGTAGAGTTAGTGACACAGAGCTTTTGGGGCTGGAGGCATTAGAATCCCCACGAAAATCATTGAATTGCAGCCGCAGCTTGACCGGGCATTGCTCGTTGGGGCACCCGATCATGTACTCGAGGTGCGATTGGCGGATGAGCATCTTGAGGAACTTGCGCGCCTTACGGATACTGCAGGAGGGGATGTTGTAGGAACGCTCGTTCAACGTATCTCACGTCCGCATCCTCGGTTCTACATCGGAGAGGGCAAGGCTCGGCAGCTTGCTGACGAGGTTAGCAATAAAGAAGCCGATCTCGTCGTATTCGACGAGGAACTCAGCCCTGCACAAGGGAAAAACTTAGAGGACCTATTGGGCGTCCGCGTAATCGACCGTTCGGAGCTGATTCTGGACATTTTTGCTACTCGTGCACGCTCAAGAGAGGCACGTATGCAGGTCGAGCTCGCACAGCTGGAATACCTGCTGCCACGACTTCGAAGAATGTGGACTCACCTATCAAGAATTCGAGGTGGAATCGGGTTGAGAGGACCTGGAGAGACCCAGCTTGAGACGGATCGTCGACTTATTGGCATCCGTATCGGAGAACTTCGTAGGAAGCTACGAGATGTAGCTAAGGCTAGGGCAGTGCAGCGGAAATCCAGGGAGGGGAAATTCAGAGCAGCTCTAGTCGGCTACACAAATGCTGGCAAATCATCACTTTTGAGGTCGCTCTCGGGGTCCGAGCTTTTCGTGGAAGACCGATTATTTGCAACGTTGGACTCTGCAACTAGAAGTGTGGACTTGGGTTCAGGGCAAGAGGCATTAATTACCGATACGGTTGGTTTTATCCGCAAGCTCCCGCATGACCTAATCGCGTCTTTCCGCTCAACGCTTGAAGAGGCTGGTGAGTCAGATGTCTTACTGCACGTTATTGACGCATCTCACTCCGACTGGGAGGCGCACCGGAATGTTGTGAATGGAGTATTGCATGAGCTGCGGCTGCACGAGAACGATATAGTTTTAGTCTTCAATAAAATCGATCAACTGACCCACTCAGAAGAAGTGGCGTTCCGAAGTCGGGTTCGCGCCTTCGATGCTACTCCCGCAGTGTTTGTGTCCGCACACGACTCAGAGAGTCTCAAGGCTTTGCGGGAGACTCTCAAAGCACGGCTGCTTTCACAACTTGCACACGTGGTAGTTCATGTTCCTGTGACCGATGGGGAGGCTGTTGCTTCACTCTATCGGGAAGGTGATGTAGTGCACCGGGCTGATGAGAATTCACATGTCTTATTGACAGTTAGGATACCCCAAGCTTTGCGGGGACGCTTAGCATCTAGATCAGGTGTGACCATTAAAGATGTTGGTTAGGCTGGAGGACCACTGTGATGCTTCTGGTTATCTTCCAGCGGCAACCAACTTAAACTGAAACATCGGCGCCTTTATGCGGTTTTATGTGAACATTGACCACATCGCAACCGTGAGACAGGCTCGTATGACAGACGA
>CEUS01092111.1_pt1 | contig 54287 bp, 52 predicted proteins | sample 427031 | NCBI WGS metagenome assembly CEUS01 (sample SAMEA2622837, study PRJEB7988) | marine metagenome | biome: marine biome (ENVO:00000447); feature: marine epipelagic mixed layer (ENVO:xxxxxxxxx); material: "saline water (ENVO:00002010), including plankton (ENVO:xxxxxxxx)" | depth 140 m
CGACATGCAAACTTAAGTCAGTTCTACATCCCTGCAGATCTCCCAGGCATTTCATGGCAGTATCAGGACCTTATCGTTAAGGGCGGACAGCACTTTGTGTTCTTCGATCAAGTACGAGTTCCACGAAAATATCTCATCGGACCTGAAAATGCAGGCTGGAGAGTCACGCAGTCAAGCCTTGAACTCGAACACGGAGCTGAAGGTGGTCTCGAAGCTAGAGGTGGAAACGTTACCGAACAACTCATTAAGGGTTGGCAAGATGGAAACAGAAGGTCATTGGCCAAAGGAGTCAGTGCTCAGCACCACTTAGTCGACGCACATATAACTGCAAATATTTCTAGGCTCCTGTCACGAAGAAATTTCTGGATGTTCCACAATAAGATAACACAAACATTTGAAGGTTCTCAGAATCTTTGGTATGGAAGAGAAACACGAATTCAGACAGGAAAATCCCATTTGGATCTTCTCGGTCCTTATGCCACAACAACAGACTCACAGTGGGGTCTTGTTGACGGCAAAGTCGAACTTGCCCAACGAGGTGGACATATGTCTACACACGGAGCAGGATCCTATGAGATTGACAAGGTTATTATAGCCAGACGTGTTGGCCTCAGCAGAACTAAAGAGGTTGCAGCTCCTACCCACTAGTTTGATTTTCTACAAAGAGCCAACTGGTTCAAAACCAGTTGGCTCTTTGTACTCATTTTACCTTTGAATTAACTCAATCGAATATTCGATATGAGTCTTTGCTGCGGAATGTATGAATCGTTCCGTGATCCGATAAATTGTAAGTCTAATTAGCTAGCTATTTACGGAGGCATGGTATGGATCTTTCATTGACCGAAACGCAAACAATGCTAAAAAACTCTGCTAGAGAGTTTCTTGATCGGGAAGCACCTCGTGCACTAATCAAAGAAATGGACGAATCAGATTCAGGATTTTCCCCCGAACTGTGGAGTCAGATGTCCGATATGGGTTGGGTAGGATTAGCGCTACCTGAAAAGTATGGTGGTGGAGATGGTAATCTCACTGATGTTGGGGTTTTATTTGAAGAACTAGGATATGCTTGTGTAAGTTCACCATTACACTCATCGGTTTTAATGGCTGGATTAGCTATTCTAGAAGCTGGATCAGAAGAACAAAAACAAAATCTACTCCCATCTATAGCAAACGGATCCCGAATTCTTGCTTTTGCAGTCACTGAGCCTGAATATGGTTGGACTCCAGATTACGTGAACTTAAAAGCAGACCAATCTGGAGATAACTACATACTTAATGGGACAAAATTATTTGTTCCCGACGCACAAATCGCAGATCAAATAATTGTTTTGGCACGTACAGCTCCTGGGGAGGAAAAAGGCCTTACAATGTTTCTAGTTGACGGTAATGCAAATGGCCTTTCCAGAAGAGTTCTTCCAGGGTGGACAGGTGACAAACAATGCGAACTTAATTTCAATAACGTTGAAATACCTAGCTCATCAATACTAGGCCAAGTAAACGGTGGATGGGCACCATTTGCTTCTGTTTTAGATAAAGCAACTGCTGTGATATGTGCATATATGGTAGGAGGGATGCAAAAACTATATGAAATGTCGAATGAATATAGCGTAAACCGAATCCATTTCGGCGTTCCTATCTCCACATTTCAGAGAGTTCAAGACTATATCATAGATATATTAAACCAAACAGAATCTGCTCGATGGACTACATACGAAGCTTTGTGGAAATTAGATGAGGGCCGGAATGATTCAGGAGAGTCAGTATCTATGGCAAAAGCTGTAGCAAGTCAGGGATATCCTCTAAGTGCTCAAGACGCACATCATGTACATGCTGGCACTGGTGCTGACATGGCCTATGGAATGTACCTATACACCAAAAAATCAAAAAATCTTCACAGCTATCTTGGAGATGCTTCCCATCACAAATCAAGAATTGCCCAGCTTCTAAATTTGTAAATTAGAGGACCCACTGTGATGTTCTTAATCAAGAAACCACGGTGGGTCTTGTTTCTTGTGACAGGATGCTGGAGTTTCTGGTATATTAATCTGAAAGAGTTTTCTTAACAGGGGAAAAATGAGCAACAGATTAGATGACGAATTAGATCAGATCCTAAGAAATGCAGGTTACGAAGACAGTGAAGTTCAGGATGAGCCGAAAAATAATCCGACAAACTACATCCCAAAGATCACTTCTCGTTATTTAATACCAATAACATGCTTGCTTCTATCTTTCTTTATAATACAAGTAGTTATCCCCACAAGTTTTGTGAATAAAGTAATATTTTGGGGACTTCTGATTGTTTTTGTTGTCTTGTTCAGTGCATATTTATTAGAGTCTAAAACTTCTGAATTTCAACCAAAATGGAGAGGGAAGCCTGTAGAAAATGTTAAGAATAAAGGACTTATGAATAGGTTTATCGATTTTTTCAGGTCTTGAAAATCTTTAAACTATAATTCCGGTACTGATTCTACATAAATAGAATTTGTTTTGATAATTAAGTATACATCCTCTCCAATATTCAATCCGAGTTTATTTGAAGATTCGTGTGTGATTTCAGACATAATTGAAACCCCATTCGACTCAGCAAGAACGAGAACTGATGTATCCAACGATTTCATATCAGTAATAGATGCATTTATTATATTCCTAGCACTTATTCCTTCAACAGGCTTATTAGCTAAAATAACATCCTTAGCGTGTATAGATATGTTAACAACAGATCCTTCAGGCTGATCAATCAACGGTGTCCATAAAATTAAACCATTTACTGAACTCTTAGTAATACCATTTGAGATAATATTTTCTAGCACATTTACTTTTAAAACAGTTTGTAATTCTTCATCATCAAAATATTCTTTGTCTTCTAGTTCCCAAAATAATTTCATTAGTTCACCATATCTAGTAGTTTTCCCAGATTTCATAAATAATATATAGTCGGCAAATGTTAAAATTTCAGAAAATGAATGCGTGACATATATAATCGGTATATGAAATTGCCTATTCACATCTTGTAAAGTTTTGAGAATATGGTTTCTAGAAAAATTATCGACTGAAACCAGCGGTTCATCTAATAAAAGTATCTCTGGAAAACTGCATAACGTTCTAGCAAGAGCAACTCTTTGCTTTTCACCCCCTGATAAGTTTTTAACATCACGATCAACAAGATGGCCAAGGTTAAGTAAATCAACCAACCATTTTGGATCAATACTCATAGTTTCATCTTTTAATTTATTGTATCCATAATAAATATTCTCATTCACATTCAAATGAGGAAAAAGTGATGAATCTTGCATAACATAACCTATACTACGTTTTTCAGGAGGGATATCTATTTTAAAATCAGAAGAGAATAAAACAGTGTCAAAGGATTTAACCAAACCCGAATCTGGTTTAAATTTACCTGAAATGCAATTAAGTAATGTGGTTTTTCCTGTTCCAGAAGGTGCAAATATCGCACTTATTCCTCGTTTAAATTGAACATTAGCCTTAAGTTCAAAATTTTCAAATTTTTTTATTAGGGAAACTTCTAAAATGTTATCAATAATTTCCATGAATCAACCCAATTAATGATTTATTAATTTTCTATGAACTATTAAAACAAAAAAAGCAAGCACAACAGACAATAATATATACCTAAGAGCAGATTGATCATCGCCAGTCTGCAAACTTGTGAAAATCGCCAAAGGCAAAGTTTGAGTTTTTCCCGGGATATTCCCGGCCACCACAATCGTAGCACCAAATTCACCAATTGCTCGACCAAAAGCAAGAATTATACCTGCATATATACCTTTGCGAGAAAGTGGCAGGGTAATTTTAAAAAAAGTTAACCAATATCCAGTGCCTAAACTTCTAGAAACAAACTCTAAATTCTTATCCACACTCGAAAATGCCACTTCAATCGAACGTATCATTATAGGTAATGATACAATGCCAGCAGCCAATGAAGCCGCAATCCATGTAAATAATATATCCATTTTCCCAATACCAAACCATCTATCAAGTATTGATCCATCACTAAATAGAAACAACAATGCGTATCCGGTAACTACTGGAGGTAGAACTAAAGGCAAGCTTAAAAATGTATCAAACAATGATTTTCCAAAGAATTCTTTTCTGGAAAGAATCCAGCCTGCAAATAATGCGAATGGAAGACAAACAAGAACTCCCACTCCTGCAACTTGCAAGGATAAAATGAAAATTTGGATCTCTTCACTATATAACAACGTTATACCTTCATTTTTGAATAAAACTTATGGAACCATCGTTAATTAAAATCTTCACTTACTATAAAACCATATTTTGAAAATATTTTTGAGGATTGCTTAGACTTAAAAACCTCGATCATTTTTTTTACAGAATATTTTTTACTGGAAGTATCCAATATGCTCACGGGATAACGAATTGGCAAGTGAGATTCCTCAGGTATTAAATACAAAAGTTCCAGATCGGCATTAATTACATCCGTTTTATACACTATCCCAACATCAGCATTACCACTTATAACATATTGCAGTGTATCTCTAACATTCATTCCGTAAATCAATCTATCTTTCAAAAAAGGTTGTAATTGATAATAATCAAAAAATTGTTGTGCATATAAACCAGATGGTGCAAACCTAGGGTCAGTAACAGCAATTCGTCTAATTGCCTTATTATTTAAACTTGAATGATCTGATATTTTATATTGGTTTTTTTTTCCAACAATTGCCAATCTATTAGAAATCAAATTAAATCTTGACGATTGATAGTTGGTTTGGTTTCTATCAAGAACAATAATAGGGTCAGACCCTGCAGCTATAAATATATCTGGCTTAGCACCTCGAACAATTTGATTTGCTAAAAAACCAGAGCCACCATAACTTATTAAAACATCATCAAAGGTTGAACCTGAAGAAGAACTCACTTCATTTAATGCATTCATCATGCTTGAAGGGGCAAATATTACAATCGACTTATCGCTATTAAAACTACATCCTGCCAGTAGAATTCCGTTACCAAGAATTAATATGAATATTAGTCTTGCAAAACTATACATACTAGGACCTCAACAATATCGAGGCTGGATACTCAAACCCTTTTAACGGAGGAATTGTTTTACCCACCTAGATTTCGAGGGGCATTGTCAGTTGCTTCCTTTAATTCATCAAGGTCTTTTCCAACAAAAAAATCATAATTAAGCTTTGTAAAGCTCTCTTCTCCACCAGGAACGTCATCTTCGGCATAAATAGCTGTTACCGGACAAACAGGTTCACAAGCAGCACAATCAATACACTCATCAGGATTAATAAACATCTGATTGTCATCTTCTGTTGTATAAATACAATCAACAGGACACACATCTATACATGCACCATCCTTAAGCCCCACACAAGGAGATGTTATTATATAGGTCATATTTTGAGCCCCCATTCCTAAGTAATTAAAATGATTATTAAAGCACATTAACACAGGATTACATAGTTTACCACAAGTACAAAATTAATAAACTTATTAATTTTTAAAAACTTATAAATTGTTGGCGTTTTCTAACTGATAAAGAAACAAACGTTTCAGTGCGCCTAACTCCAGGTATTACACCAACTCTAGTCTTAAGGAAATCTCCTAAATCCCCTGGAGAAGGCAAAATTACCCAAGCAAACATATCAAATGAACCCGTAGTTACTGATACCCAAGATGACTCCTCTAAATCCATCAGATGACTTGATACTAAATCAAACTTATCTGGATCTACTTGTACACCTATTAATGCCTCAGTTTCAAACCCTAAAGCTTCCGGATCCGGAATAACACTAAAACGTATAACTCCATCATTTATTAGTCTCTTCAAACGCCGTCGAATAGTTCCTTCACTAACACGAATAATTCTTGCGAGTTGAGAATTTGAAGCACGTCCATCTGATTGCAAAGCTTTTACCAATTTTCTATCTAATTCGTCCATAAAAACACCTAAACAATTATTAATTTATTCGGGACCGACGATTGTTTACAAAATCAACAACTAGATATTCACCTAGTTTTTCTGGAGTAGAATAGAATGCTCTTCCTTGATTCATTTTAGTTAGCTTCTCAACAAAATTAATTAAATATTGACTTGCTTCCAACATAAAAGTATTAATCGTTATTCTTTCTCGAGTACAGAGGTTAACTTGATTAAGAGTTTCTCGAATTGTTTTTGGATGAGGGGGGTAATCAAAAAAAGAATAATTACCTTCCAAATGTGAAGTGGGTTCTCCATCTGTAATCATAAGAATTTGTTTATTGCTTCCTTTATGTTTTTTCAGCAATTTTCGAGCAAGCATAAATGCGTGATGCATATTTGTTCCTGATGTAGTAAAATTCCAACTCAACATTGGAACTTCTGTTTCTTTAATTTCAATAGCATAATCAGAAAAACCCACAATATATACGAGATCACGGGGAAACATACCTCTAATCAATGCAGATAAGGCCAAGGTTGCTTTTTTTGCAGCTTTGAAACTACCAAAATATCCCATTGATCTACTTTGATCTATTAAAATCACTGTAGCTGATTTAACAGAATCTTCTCGCTGGATAATTTCAAAATCATCAGAAATTAGTTTAATTGGAATTGAAACTTGATCACGATTTAATGCATTTCTTAAGGTTTTTGATATATCAAGGTCTAATGACTCTCCAAATGTAAATGGTTTAGTATAATCAGATGCTTCACCTATCCTTCCGTGCTCCAATAAATCATGACTACCGAAAGTGTCACGATTCATGTTTCCAAAAACATCTTTCAATGAGTTCTGAGCTATCTTTCTTATTCCTCTAGGGGTTAATTTCAATTCACCGTCCACAATTTGAGCATATCCCAATTTTTCAAGTAATGAAGCAATCTCATCCAAATTGCTAATCTCTTCCTTAAAATCAAAGCCCATTATTCTTTCAATACTTTCAAAATCTAAACCATCAAGTGAACCCGAATCTAAAGCAGACTGAAGCTGATTCTCAAGATCATGCAAAAGTTCAATCTGCCGCAATGGATCAAAATTTTCTGAGTCCATTTCACCTGAAAAATAGTTTTCATCTCTACCTTGAGTACCGTTGGTATCTCTTTGCAAAGCATCAGAAACATCATTACCAAAAACCGATGAGATAACGTCAATTGCCTGCTGCCATTGTGAACGGGGCATTATAGAACTTAATCGAGTCATATTATTTAAAACTTCAGATGCTTTCCCTTCATAACTAGGAAATCCTTCCTGAGATGCTTGTCCGTTTTCATTTCCGTTTTCATTTCCGTTTTCATTTCCGTTTTCATTTCCGTTTTCATTAAAATTATTGGAACTATCATCACCAGAAATTGATGAGTCATCTGAGTGAATTAGTGAAGAATTTTCCTTAATTTTTTGTTGAAACATATCCAAAATTTTTTGTTGCAAATCTTGCAAAGCTTTTAATAATTGATCGAAAGCTTTAGATGCAATTTCATCCAAAAAATCATACTTATATAAGTCGTCAATTTTTCCAGAAATCGTTTCAGGAAGATTTTCCAGAAATTGTTTTCTCTGATCCATCTGATCTATTTGATTTTGATTAGAATCGCCATTACTGGATTCACTACCATTAAAAAGATCTTCATACTCATAAATTTCCTTTTGATCGTTAATAAAGTTCAATTCCTTATTGAGAATTTCATTTATTTTTTCATTCAAACTATTTCTAATTTCTTCCATCTCATATGGATTGATCATCTGTTCCTTCCGTTTACGAACCTGATCAATCATCTGACGTAAACCACGGGCATCCGTGCCATCAGGAAATCTCATCCCGTTGTTCATAAGATTTCTCAAAGAACGTTCAATGTTTCCATTTTCAAGTATCTGATCATATATCGCATCAAGAATTGATTCTTCGTCCAGAACCAAATCTGATATTCTTTCATTCCATTTTGAATATATAAATCGCTCTATCAATACGCTCTCCTGACAACGCCTAACAATAATTACGCTAAGTAACAGAAGATTGTCAATGAATAAATATATATTCCAATCAACCATCCAATATATTTCATCGCTTGCGATGAAATATATTGGATGGTTATACTTATAAACGAATTAAAAAATATATGGATTAAATTGATACAATGGAATTAGAACCAATCATAGGTTTAGAGGTACATACTCAATTGCTTACGAAAAGCAAAATGTTCTGCTTATGCGATGCAAACTATCAGATTGCTGAGCCAAATTCTAAGGTATGCCCAGTCTGCATGGCATTGCCAGGATCACTACCAGTAATAAACAGACAGGCAATTGAATTTGTAATTATGACTGGCTTAGCATTAAATTGTTCAATAAACGAGTTCACACAATTTGACCGAAAAAATTATGCATACCCTGACCTAGTTAAAGGCTATCAAATCTCTCAATATGACTTCCCTGTTGCCTACGAAGGTTTTCTTGAAATAGAAACAGATGATCAGCCCCATAGAATAGGAATTACCCGAGCCCACCTTGAAGAAGACGTTGCAAAAATGCAACACAATAATGACTCTACTAATGGTCACACGTTAATTGACTTGAATAGATGTGGAATTCCACTAATGGAAATCGTAAGTGAACCTGAGATATCCTCCCCTGAACAAGCTCGCGAATATTTGATAAAACTTCAAAATATAGTGAGATACCTAGAAGTCAGCACCGGCGACATGGAAGAAGGAAGTTTTCGTTGTGACGCAAATATTTCTTTAAGACCAAAGGGTTCAAAAACACTAGGTACAAAAGTTGAAATTAAAAACATGAACAGCTTTCGTTCAATACACAAAGCATTAACTTTTGAAATTAAAAGACAAACCATTGCTATAAATAATAATGAGGTAATCATTCAGGAAACTCGCGGATGGGATGAAGAGAAGGAAATAACCTTCTCGCAAAGATCAAAAGAGTTTGCTCATGATTATAGATATTTTCCTGAACCTGATCTTAAACCGATAAAAATATCTAAAGAGCACATAGAAAACCTTAAGTCATCATTACCGGAAATGCCACAAGAGCGTAGGGATAGACTTATTAAGAACTACAATCTCAGTGAATACAACGCTAAATTAATTACGAGCAACAAGGCTACTGCAGATTATTTTGAGGCTTGTTTGACATCTCATAGCTCAAAAAGCTCACAACAAATTGAAATCGCAAAATCAATTGCTAATTGGATTAACACTGAGTTGGCAAAACTTTTAAATCAAACAAACACCCCTATTGAAAATATCAAGATTTCACCAAAATCACTTATTAATTTACTAAATTTGATTGAAAAAGGTACAATAAATTCAACACAAGGGAAACAAGTCCTTGAAAAAATGTTTGATACTGGAAAATCTTCAGAACAAATTGTAGAAGAGGAAAATTTCTCTCAAATCAGTGACCTAGATTCAATCCGATCAATAGTAAAAGATATAATTGTTCAACATCCCGATCCAGTACAGGATTATGCAAATGGCAAAGAAAATGCTATAGGATTTTTAGTTGGTCAAGTTATGAAAACTAGCAAAGGGAAGGCAGATCCAAAAATATCAAAATCTCTGTTAATCGAAGAAATTCTTTCCGGTACAAAATAGGAGCTACCTAATGTCAGTATACTTACACATATCTCAAATAATAGTCTCTGTAATGCTTATAGGAGTTATATTGCTTCAAACCAGAGGAGAGGGTTCCGGAATGTTCGGAGCTGGTGGAGGCAATTTTCGTGTAAGAACTGGTATAGACCTACTTTTATTTCGATTGACTATTGCATTAACAATCATATTCATTGTTCTCTCCGTGATTGCGGTTCGCCTGTCTTCATTTTAGTGCCCTTATGACATCAAATATTAATCAACCGATTTTCTCCATATAAGAAAATATTTGGTCAACTATGCCGTCCGTGCCTGCAATGACACCATTTTGCAAGGTATTATGTGAATTAAAATTTAATTCACATCTATCGAGGTCTTTTACACTCCCACCAAGTATTTCAATTAAATGTACACCAGCTGCAATATCCCACTCATTTTTTGGTGAAAGACTTATAGCAGCATCCACATATCCAGCAGCAACCAATGCTAACTTGTAAGCTATTGAACCTATAGCAACAAGCCGGAAAGGAGCATTTTCTAATAAGTGTCCATACCCTTGCCATAAATCTGAACGAGAAATTGCAACGGTTGCCTCTGAAAGATTAGTGCATTTAGATAGAAATATCGGTTGACCATTCAGAGTTGGAGCAACGTCTTTAGATCCTAAAAATAAACTTCTTGTACTTGGATTGAGAATGCCTGCCGCTATCAGTGATCCATTATCAAAAAGTCCAATTGAAACTACCCACTCAGGCATTCCGTATATCAGACCTCTTGTGCCATCAATTGGATCCACTATCCAAACTTTACTTTTTTCTAATCTGATGAGATCGTCAAAAGTTTCTTCTGATAACCATCCCTCATTACCTTCAGGAAGATTTTTTTGTAAAAAATCATTAATCATATGATCAGCATCAGTGACAGGAGTTCCCTTACTAGATTGGTATACAGAAATTTTCTTTGATCCTAAATTATCAATTAAATCTTGAACATCTTCTAGGACAGATTTTATGCGTTCTAAATCTCTCATATAAATAATCACTTTTTAAATTTAATGAACAATTTTATCAGTATTAAAATTATTTCCAGGATCGATCATATATTTAATTTCTTTTAATAAATTATTCGTAGATCTCAGTTCTCTTGAAATTAAATGTCTTAATTTCAATCCTATCCCATGACAATACTCCATAGAGCCACCCATATCTTGAGCAATACTGAGAAGTTCATCAACTAGAATAGGAAATTTATTCATTTCTCCATCAACTGTTATATTGTCATCTGAAAACATAAATGAAAAATAATCTGGACGTCCCCATAATGACCATTCGCGAATTATCACATCTTGTTTCTCAAGAGTTTTTTTGGCAAATGTATAATAATCAATCACTTTCGACACTGGGATTGTTACATGAAGATAGTCACCAAACCAAGTATTTTGTTGGGGTTGCGTAGTATCACGAAATTTATATCTAATTGCCGAATCATGGCGATGCTCCCAGAATTCTTTCCCAATTGAATTGGGAAGTTTTAATCCCCCAGCATTTTTTACGATTTTATGAGTTCGAGTCAACTCAGCCATAACTTGTTCATTAAAACCCATAAAACCTACATGCAGAATTGTTCTTCGAGAATTCTCAATCGGATCGAATTCTTCGGCAAAATCCATAACTGCAGGAAATAAAGAAATATCATACATATTTTTGATGGCTTCAAATCCATGAATGAAACCATCAAATTCATAGCTACGTATCTCAAATATTTCAGGTAGAGGAGGGGTATGAATCTTTGCTTTCGTTATTAAACCCAAGCTTCCTTCACTACCAACAAAAAGATTAGATAGATTTGGACCTGAAGATTTTAACAGTCCCTTAGTTTCTATTATTTCTCCATCTGGAAGTACAACTTCTAATCCCAATACTTGCTCACCCATGCTACCAAATTTACCTGCGAGATATCCCATGCCATTAGTAGATATAGCTCCACCCACACTTGCTATCGGTCTGCTCCAGGGATCATGACCAAGCATCAATCCATGATTCCTTAGCTTTTCATCAAATGTATCTAAAATCATTCCTGATCCAACAATTCCTATTTGACTGTCAAAATCTGCATTGAAATAAGAATTCATATTTGCTGTTGAAATAACAATCCCACCGTGTGTAGTGATAGCAGCACCCATAACGCCTGTTCCAGATCCAAAAGGTGTAACTGGAATAGCATTTTTACAAGCATAAGAAACAACTTTCGAAACCATTTCTGTGTCATGTGGAAAAACAACAACATCAGGATTAGGAAACTTCGTGAGGTCTAAATTAAAAGCTCTAAATTTGCCTAGAGCATCTTTTGAATGTTTTTTCAGAATATCTTCTTCAATAGAAATTTCAGATGGAGATAACATTTCATTTAAATCAGAAATCAATGAATTCATGAAGATTTTAATCGCCAGTCTGTTCCAGACTCGTTATCTTCTAGAATAAAGCCAATCTCAGTCAATGAGTCTCTTATATGATCAGCCATAGAAAAATTCTTATTTACTCTCATCTCTTTTCTGATTTCCAGCAACAACTCGACAAGAGGTTCAGTTAACCCTGAAACATTTTTCGATTCATCTTCAAGAGTAAGGCCAAATATTTCCGTCATCTTTTTCAGGTGTTCTTGCCCTTTGTTTATCGAATGATTTTCATCTCTGGATTTATTAATTTCTCGAACCAGATCAAACATTATTCCCAATGCTTTCGGGGTATTCAAATCTTCCTGCATAGCTTGGCAAAATCTTAAGAAGTATTCTGAGCCGTCAAATACAGAATTTAAATCGTCGGCATTTCTTAAGTTTAAAGCTCCTTTTATACGATCTAACGCTCTATCTTGTGCGAGTATCCCTTCATTAGAATATGCCAAAGGGCTCCTGTAATGAGAACTTAAAAAAAACAACCTTATCGTATCAGGATTTGAAAACTTTAAGGCCTCTTCTACCGTTACCAAATTCCCCAAAGATTTACTCATTTTACTTTCATGAATTTCCAAAAGACCATTATGCATCCAACATCTTACAAAAGGACTTTCACCACTGAAAGCCTCACTCTGAGCAATTTCATTTTCGTGGTGTGGAAATATTAAATCTTGTCCTCCCCCATGAATATCAATTTTACTGCCTAAATATTTTAAAGACATTGCACTGCATTCTATATGCCATCCTGGACGTCCATTTCCCCAAGGGCTTTCCCAAGATGGTTCATCCGGTTTTGCCTCTTTCCATAAAACAAAGTCCATAGGGTGTTCTTTATTTATTCCTGGATCAATCCTTGCACCTGCGTTCATCCCTTCTAGGGTTCTTTTTCCTAGCCTTCCATAATTCGAAAAATTTCTTACTCGGTAGTAAACATCACCACCTGAATCATAGGCATATTCCTTTTCAATTAATCCACTTATCATTTCAATAATTGCAGGAATCTCTTCAGTAGCACGGGGATAATAATTTGCTCGAGCAATATTCAACCTATCCATAACATCAAAGTATTCAGCAATTCGTCGCTCGGCAATTTCTTTTACTGAAGTACCCTCATCGTTTGCAGCTGCGATTAATTTATCATCTATATCTGTAAAATTTTGAACATGCTGTACTGTGAATCCGGAAAATTCCAAAAACCGTCTGAGAGTATCAAAATAAACATAACTCATAGCATGGCCAACATGGCTTGAAGAATAGGGAGTAACACCACAAACATACATAGAAATGGGTTCTAGCGTAGAATCGAAACTAACAACATCTCCCGATAGAGTATTATAAAGCTTCATTATTCTCCTCAATTAATATAACCGCTAACGATGCTATCCCTTCGCCAGAACCAATTACTCCAAGTTTATCATTTGTTTTAGATTTTATATTGACCTGATCATGTTTCAGGCTGAATAAATCAGCTATCGATAAACGAATTGTATTCATATGTTTCTTAAGTTTAGGTTCTTCAGCAATTATTGTAGCATCTAGGTTTACGATGCTCCATTTTTTATTTACAAGTTCTACAATTTTTCTCACAAAATTTTTACTTTCAACATCTTTGTATCGGGAATCAGAAGATGGAAAATATTCTCCTAAATCTCCTAGGCCACTTGCTCCAAGGATTGCATCACAAATAGCGTGGAGAACAACATCACCATCGCTATGACCTAAAAGTCCTTTTTGATATTCAATTTGAACACCACCAAGAAACAACGGCCTATTTTCAACTAATCTATGAATGTCGTACCCAAATCCAACCCTCATTAAATTTTCCCTTGTATTCTGTTCATAATGATTGATTCAGCAATTACTAAATCTTCAGGATATGTAATTTTTGGGTTTAAGTCCGGATTTCTCAAAATTTTTACTTTATTAGAAGAAAGCTCAAGTAAAGTAGCCTCATCTGTAAACATCCCAGAATGAGAAAATTTACCATACGCAGACTTTAAAAGATCCATTCTGAAAACCTGTGGCGTTTGTGCTAAAACCAAAGAATCGCGATTCAATGTTTCTACAATCTCATCCTTTGAATCGATCCTTTTCACTGTGTCAGTAGTATTTCCCACAGGTATTGCTGCTCCAACATCTTTCGCTTTTTTAATTACATTTTTTAATAAATCCATAGTTATACATGGTCGGGCTGCATCATGTATGACAACCCAATCAACATTACAGAGAGCTTGAATACCGATCCAAACAGAATCCATCCGATGAAGACCACCTTTCATAACCTTCCAATTAGAAGGCCAAGTAGATTCGGAATCTAAAAGTCTCTTCCCATATTCAATATTTTCATTTGAAAGTACCAAAACTAGTTCATCAATTTTTTTATACTTGGCCATAATATCCAAGGAATAAGCAAGAACAGGTCGATCAATTATTCTGGAAAATATTTTATCTATTCCGTGCATCCTGTTGCTACTTCCTGCACCAACGATTATTGCTCCTAACTTGCCATTTATCATTTAAGCTCCAATATTCCTCTCTTGAATACTTAAAGCATATAAATAATCTTCAGGAGTATTAATATCGACTCTAACAATTGGATCATCTACTTTCATAACATTAATGCGATGCAAGTATTTTTTTACGACACTTCGAATCCCGTGGCTTTTTTCATCAATTTTGGAAATTTCTTCAAATAATATTTTGTCAAAGATTAATGGATGACCACCTCTACCTTGATAACTTGGATGAGTTATCATTGCTTCTGAGTTTCTATGTAAATTCAGTAAATCACGAATTAAATTCGATGGTCTGGGCTGATCGACAGCCAAAAGAATCAAAGTGTCAGCGTCAACAGAAACATTTTCAAGACCCTTGATTATAGAAGTGGTTTTCCCCCTCCAATAATCAGGATTTTCTATAATGTGCAGTTTCCCTGAATGATTGTTCAATACTGAAAGAAATTCACTAACGTAATGCCCTAATACTACAATTATTTCAGATACACCCGCATCTTGAAGGGAACTTATTTGGCTTTCTATCAAAGTATGCCCACCCCAATCAAGTAATCCCTTTGGGGTATGCATGCGAGAAGATTCTCCAGCTGCTAACAGAATTCCGGAAACGTTACCCATATTACCTCATCGTACTAACGCTTGATGGAATCCTCCAACCGGGTTTTGAGGTTTTAAAGCTTTTTCCTTTGCCTTCTTAAACAAGCGATCACTCATTTTCATCGGACTTCCATCGCCACCAAATCGAAACATTTGAATTTCAGATAGTATACTAAGAGCAATCTCTTCAGGAGTTCGACCACCGATGCTAAGCCCGACAGGTGCACGAACTGATTTAATGCGTTCTTCAGAAATTCCTTTGCGAAATAACTCTTCAAAAATCATTAAGCTTTTTCGTTTACTTCCTAACAATCCAACATAACGAGCATCCGTTTTTACTGCAACTTCAGTAGCTAAGTCATCATATTGGTGTCCGCGCGTAGCAATAATGATGAAACTATTAGAATTAATCGATACTTTATTAACCCAATTTCCATAGGAGCTAACAATGGTTTCTTCTGCCATAGGAAACCGATCTTTGTTCGAAAATTCTTTTCTGTCGTCAACCACATAAACTTGAAAACCGAAAGGAATCGACAAGTCTGCTAACGCTTTTGATATGTGCCCTCCACCAAGAAGAAAAAGTTGAGGAGGAGTAGTGAATGCTTCAATGAACACTTCAATACCTTTACCAATTTTTAAGATTGTATTTTTCCCATGAACCATTAGATCATTTGAAACACTAAGGAGTGCATTATCAATATCAGCATCTCCTAAGCTTTCACTGAGTGTACTATCTGCATATATAAAAACTCGTGATCCGGTTCGAATCGAAGAATTTCGAGGAGCTTTGGTAACTGAAGCCATTGCAATTGCAGATCCTCCTTCATAGGCATCTACAATCTTTTCTAAATCTTCAATTATTGCATCCGGCTTAATTGGATCGAGAAGAAAATACATTGTGCCACCACAAACTAACCCATCTCGAGCAGCAATATCTTCGTTAAGAAAATAATTTTTATACTGAGCAGGCCCTCCACTCTGAAGAAGTTCTTTTGCAGCAAACCATATATCTCCTTCTACACATCCGCCTCCTAAGGTTCCCACTCCACTACCATCTTGACGAACAAGTAATTTAGCACCAGGTTTTTGAGGTGTAGATCCTTTGGTCCCCACTACAGTAGCGATAACACAATTTTGATCTTTTTTTAAAACTTCAAGTGTTTCCTTATATACTTCATACATAAGTTTGATTCTCCAAAATACAACTATTCATTATAATCTCTTGTCCATTAAGTACATTTTAACATGTAAGTAAAGTTTTTCCCCAATAATATAAAGTCATAATATAGTATAATCAACAGAACTACATTTTCGGAGGGGATTATGTCAGCAAAAGAGACGCGAATTGAACGTGATTCTATGGGTGAAATGGAGGTTCCAATTTCTGCTTACTATGGAGCATCAACAATGCGAGCAGTACTAAATTTTCCTATAAGCATTTTGCGATTCTCCAGAGAATTTATTCAAGCTCTAGCGGTAATAAAAGGTTCAGCTGCTTCAACTAACATTGAATTAGGTATTCTTGATGCAAATATAGGTAATGCAATAAATCAAGCTGCTAAAGAAGTATCAGAAGGAAGATTTGATACTGAGTTCGTTTTGGACATTTTTCAGACAGGTTCAGGAACTTCAACCAATACAAATGCTAACGAAGTAATTGCAAATCGAGCTACTGAAATATTAGGTGGAGATCGAGGTGCACGACTTGTTCATCCAAATGACCATGTTAATCTGTGCCAATCATCCAATGATGTAATCCCCAGTGCAATACATATAGCTGCAATAACATCAATACAAACTCAACTTATTCCTTCATTAACAGAATTAAAAACCCAGCTTCTAAAAAAATCAGAGGAATTTTGGCCAATAGTAAAAACTGGAAGAACTCATCTACAAGACGCCACTCCGATTAGACTTGGACAGGAATTTCTTGGGTATGCTGGACAAATAGAACGTGGAATTACAAGAGCTAATCATGCTGTTAAAGAACTTTCAGAAATTGCACTGGGAGGAACTGCGGTTGGCACAGGAGTAAATTCTCACCCACAATTTTCTAACTTAACATGCGAAAAAATCAGCTCCGCTTTAGATATATCAGTTCATGAAACTGACAATCATTTTCAAGCACAAAACACAATCGACTCCCTTGTAGAAGCAAGTGGATCATTACGAACTATAGCTATAAGCATGAATAAAATAGCCAATGATATTCGATTCTTAGGTTCAGGACCCAGAGCTGGTCTAGCAGAAATAACTCTGCCTGAAGTGCAACCTGGAAGTTCAATCATGCCCGGAAAAGTAAATCCAGTTATTGCTGAATCGTTGATTCAAGTAGTTGCTCATGTAATAGGGAATGATAATACTATTATGTTATCAGGACATGGTGGTTATTTTGAGCTCAATATGATGTTTCCAGTAGCTGCACATAATATACTTGAGTCCATTTTTCTGCTTGCTACATCTGCGAATAATTTTTCAGAACAGTGTGTGAAAGGAATACAAGCAACTGGACAAGGACCAGAAAGTGTCGAAAAGGGATTAATGTTAGGAACCGTATTAACTCCAGCAGTTGGATATGATAAAGCCGCTTCAATTGCAAAAGAAGCAGCGGCTACAAATAGGACTATTCGAGAAGTAGCAAAAGAAACAACAGACTTATCAGATTCCGAAATAGACAAACTTCTTAATGCAGAAAAAATGACTGAACCCGGGTTATAGTTCTTAAATTACGAGATATTATCAATTTAAAGAGTTACCTACTGAGATTTTGGTGCCAAGATCCAAATTTAGTAATATCTCGTAATTTTATTTTTCTTCCAAGCATTTTCTCTTGATACCATTTATATCTTCTAGATAGATAAAAAGGATCAAACTTAACTATCAATAAAAACCGTATTAATCCTACTAAAGAATAAATTAAAAGAAACATCGATCCTATGAAGGAAACTCCGTAATTCAATATTCTCAAAATCATCCACCACCCACTGGTTGAACAATATCCAGAACATCCCCATCATTTACAACAATTGAATCAAATTGTTCTTTGGCAACCACTTCTCCGTTATGAGCAATTGCTAAATGAGATAAATCTTCAATTCCTAAATAGTCCTTTAAAATATACATTAAATAAGTGTCTTCATCGAATATATGTATCTGAGCATTTATTCCAACTCTAATCATCCCGTATTCCTATTCAACCGTAAGTTTAGTATTATTTATTAGTTCTGATAGTATATGTGACTCGCCATAAGGATCACTGCTCCCCATTATGGCCGATATTACTGCTGCACCCATAGCTCCAGAATGAACAACGTCTGCAACATTATATTGATTAATACCACCAATAGCTATTACAGGAAGATCAATTACACTACATGTTCGTTGGATTTCCCCAATACCTATTCCAGCAAAATCTGGATGTGAACGACTCTGAAAAATTGTACCTAGCAATATCAAATCAGCACCGTCTCTTTGGGCTGTCAAAGCCTCTTCAGTACTATGAACAGACTTGCCAATCCATACATCAGTACCCACCATCATTCTTACCACATTCGTAGGAAGTCCAGTGCTTCCAAGTTGAACCCCATCAGCTTGACAAGCAATAGCTAAATCAACTCTGTCATTAATAAAAAATAATGCTTTATTTTTTGTTACCTCACGTATTTTCATGGCTAAGTCATACAATTTTGACGTTGATAAATTTCTTTCACGAAGATGAACCATGTTTACCCCACCATCAATTGCCATAGTTATTTGATCGATGACAGAAAGGGATGAGTTAATAGAAGAATCCGTTATCACTGCTAAAAATTTGGTTGATTTGGAAATCATGATTCACCTAATTAATTACCTGAGCAGTAGGGTCTTGAGGACTACTAGGAGTTGCATAATCTTTCATGGGAATTCTTCCAGATAAAAAGGATTTGCGTCCTGCTTGAACAGCTAAATTAAACCCCTCTGCCATTAAACCAGGATCATTTGCTTGAGCTATCGCAGTATTTACTAAGACAGCAGATGCTCCCATTTCTAAAGCCTGCGCCGCATCTGATGGAACCCCTAAACCTGCATCAATGATCACTGGAACATTTGCCTGGGAAATAATTATTTCAATTTCTTCCTTAGTATGAATCCCCTTGCCTGATCCTATCGCTGATCCAAGAGGCATTACGGCAGAACATCCAACATCTTGCAATCTTGATGCTAGTACAGGGTCTGCATGCATATACGGAAGAACAATAAATCCATCTTTTACCAAAATTTCAGCAGCTTGAAGAGTTCCTATAGGGTCAGGTAAAAGATATTTTGAGTCTGGAATCACTTCAAGTTTTACCAAGTTGGAATGAGTTATTTCTCTACCGAGTTTTGCTGCCAAAACTGCCTCATCTGCTGTCTTGCTTCCAGCTGTATTTGGTAAAACTACAAATTTTTTCCAGTCAATAACATCTAAAATTGTCTTAACATTTGGGTTATCAAGAGGAAGTCGTTTAATAGCAACTGTGACAATTTCCGTTGCTGATCGATGTAATGCATCAATCATTTCCTGGTCAGTTCTATAGCGGCCAGTGCCAATGAGTAATCGAGATTTATACTCTTTTCCAGCAATTACTAAGGAATCAACCATTAAATACTCCTCTAATTACTCGATGTATCAAAATTAATCCATTTATCTTCGCATCCTATAGAGAAAAAGGATTTGAATCAATATACTTGTCACCTAAGATTGTTCCTGTCAGACTTTATATTACATGTCATAATTAAATTTCCACAAGAAATCCAATGAAATGTAGATTGAGAAAGAAAAAATGAAATTTCCAAATGCAATAGTTTTTGATTTCGATGGGGTTATCCTTGAATCGACCGAAATTAAAACCCAAGCTTTTGTAGATATCTTTTCGGACGAAACAGATCACCTTGATTCAATCATTAGACATCATTTAGAGAACATGGGAATTTCTCGACATGAAAAATTTCGTTATATCTATAAAAACATTCTTAAGAGGGAATTAACACAAGATCATTCTGAAAAACTTGCTCAAATGTTTGCACTATCTGTATGGAAAAATATATTGGATTGCCCAGAAGTTCCAGGAATAATAGATTTTCTTAAGATGCATTCTAAAAATTGTTTGTTTTTTATTGCCTCTGGAACCCCTGAAGAGGAACTAAAAGAGGTTGTTAAACAAAGACGCTTAGATAATTATTTTGTTGGAGTATATGGATCTCCAAGATTAAAACCAGAAATAATTCACGATATTATACAAAAATGGAATTTAAAAATAAATGAAATGCTTTTTATTGGTGATGCTCTAACTGATCTTAATGCAGCAAGAGAATGCAACATATCATTCGTAGGAAGAATAGCTCCCACTGGAAACAATTTTACGAATGAAGATGTAATAACTATAGATGATTTTCGTGAACTTCCCAGTTTTCTTAACAGTTCTGCATCTTGAAACCTAATATAGCTAATGCTAAGCTTGTCTAATATTCGTTTAAAGTTAAAACCATAACTCATTGTGAGGTGAACCAATGCAAAAAATCCGAGTGCTTTCTTTCGACCAATCAGACTTTGTGCATTCTGATGAAACAGTCGAATTAGACCATATTTCATCTCGAACAAAATACACTCTTTTAGTAAAGGATCTAAACAATAATTCCAATGGACCCGGTACAACTGGAATAATGATTCCTTTGGATAATCTGCAAGATATTGATATCGGAAATGGTTATTTATCTCTCATTCTATCCAATGATTCAGAGTCACAACAATCATCAGTTATCCTTAATCTCTCTGAATACATAGAACAGTATAAAAACAAATAACAAATTACCATCATTTGAAACTGAGGAGTAAAAAGATGTCATCCAATATAAATGTTCCACCGGTACGAGTCGTTTTTGATGAGGACGACAGAAAAAATATTCTAAGTGAAATTGACGCAGTCCTTCAAAGTGGAATGGTAGCTGCAAGCACAAAAGTTAAGGAATTTGAGGAATTTTGGGCCGAATATTGTGGTTCGAAACATGCCATAGCTTGTTCTAATGGTGGAGCTGCTCTTGAAGTACTGATGAAAGCAATGGATATCAAAGGCAAGGATGTATTGGTTCCGACAAATACATTTGTCGCTACCGTAAACGCAGTTATTTTTGCTGGAGGCAATCCAATATTCCTTGATCTCGATCCAAACACAATGTGTGTCACATTGGAAGAAATAAAAAATAAAAAAACTGAATCAACTGTTGGAGTGCTTCCGGTTCATATAGGAGGAATTATTTCCCCCGAAATGGAAAATATTTCATCCTGGTGCAAAGAAAACAACTTGTGGCTTATAGAGGATGCTGCCCATGCTCACGGATCAGAATTTAATGGAAAACGTGCAGGTCAATTTGGACTTGCAGCAGCATATTCGTTTTTTGCAACAAAGGTAATTACTGCAGCTGAAGGGGGAATGATCGTATGTGATGACGATGGTCTTGCAGAAGCATGCAGAGGTTTAAGAGATTATGGTAAACGATCTCAATGGGAAACGGTTCATACATATTTGAGCTCTAATTATAGAATGAACGAAGTTACTGCAGTAATCGGTCATTATCAAGCAAAAAAATTAGATTCATTTCTGCAAGATAGAGACACTGTGGCTGACGAATACAAAAAACACTTGTCTGGCAAAATCGATCTTATAATGCCATCAGGACGATCAAGCTGGTACAAATTTATGGCTCTTCCTGAAATAGGAATTAGTCAAGACGATATTAGAACAAAATTAAAAGCGCGCAGTATAAGTCTAGCCGGAGGTGTTTACGATATTCCTGTGCACCTACAACCTGTATTTCAAGAAATGGGATCAGTCCCATCTTTACCGTTATCCGAGGATATATGCCCAAGACATATTTGCCTCCCAATATGGGTTGGAATGAGCAACGAACAGGTTGAGCATGTCATATCAAGTCTCATCGAAGTTCTAGAAGAATTAAAAACAGGTTAAAACTTAAATGTCAAATAAAACAATAGTAATAGCTGAAGCTGGTGAAAACCACTGTGGAAACATACAACTTGCATATGATTTAATTGACATGTCGGCTCGGGCAGGATGTGACTATGTTAAATTTCAACTCTATGATGCTGCAAAAGCATCCTCCTCTGATCCAGAAAAAGAATGGTTCAAGAAGGTAGAAGTTTCTGATGCAATGTGGAACGATTTAATCGATTACTCAAAAAAAGCTGGCATCCTACCATTAGCAACACCATGGGATAAGGAAAAAGCTGAAGTTATTCTCAAATCCGGTGCAACAGCCATTAAAATTGCCTCATTTCATATTGTTGACCTTGAATTGTTACAATTCGTAAATGCTAATTTCAATAGAGTATTTTTATCAACAGGAATGTCCTCGATTAATGAAATTGAAAGAGCTGTTGAAGCTTTAAAAGATGTCAAAGAACTATTCGTGCTTCATTGCGTATCTGAGTATCCTCTTCCACCTGAAAACGTGAATTTAAATATCATTTCAACATTACAGAATAAATTTCCAAATGTATCTGGTATAGGGTATTCAGACCATACCATCGGGATATTTGCTCCAGTTTTGGCAGTTTCTATGGGAGCTAAAGTAATCGAAAAACATATTACTACTGATAAAAATTTAGAAGGAACTGACCATATTTTATCTGCAGATGGAACCGAATTACCAGAAATGGTACGTCAAATACGATTGGCTGAAACCATGCTCGGTACAAACGAAAAACAACTCACAGCTTCTGAAAAAGAAAATCAGGAGTTTCTCCGAGAGCGTTTTCATAATGTGCCTACCTAGTAAAGAAATCAAAGAGTTTTGCAAGTGAGAAATGATTAGTGTAATTATATGCACATACAATTATGGACATTACTTGGATAGATGTTTACCAAGCATAATTAATCAATCCATCAACAACGATAATTTCGAAATTATCGTTGTTGATGATGGTTCTGAAGATAATACAAGAAAAGTACTTCAGAATTATACAAGCCAAATAAAAATCTTAACTCATCAAAAAAATTTTGGATTAGGAATATCGAGTAATACTGGTATCCTCAATTCTTCAGGAGAATATTTTATTAGAGTTGATGCTGACGATGAACTCCTACCTGGTGCTCTTCAAAATTTATCATTGTCACTCAATGATAATTCTATGGCTGCATTAGCATATGGTGATAGAATTAATTGTGATACTGAGGGAATAACTAAAAAGTTTAAGCATACACATGAAATGAATATTTACGATATAATTGCTCCTGGGGTTATGTTCCGCACAGCAAGAGTCATTGAAGTTGGACTATACAACAATGTCTACTGGGAAGAACATGATTTGATGGTACGACTATTGAAATATTGGCCAGCAATTTATCTTCCAGAAAATGTATATAAATACTATATTCATGGAAATAATATGACTTCAAACCCTGTTGCAAGAATTGAGGGCTGGAAAGCTTTAATTAATTCTTGGGGAATCGCAGAACTAAGAAAATGGGGACATGAGGACGAAATGGAATCAGTCTATAAACAAATGATGATGGAGTAGTGAAATATATGAACATAACGGTAACAGGTGGAAGTGGATTCATAGGTAGTCATGTAATTGACGCACTTAGAAATGAAGGGCATTCGGTAACCAATATAGATATGGTTGATAGAGGAAATGCTGACACCTTTGAAAAAGCAGACATTAGAGATGTTGATCAAATAACTGAGGTGCTTACAAGAAACAAAATTGAAGCAGTTTTTAATCTTGCTGCTGTTGCAAATGCTAGGCAAGCATTGGACGATCCTATTACTGCAGTAGACATGAATATCAAGGGGGCAGCTGTTGTTCTTGAAGCAGCTAGGCGTGCAAGTGTACAACGAGTTGTAATGGCAAGTACTGTATGGTATTTCAACGCTGTTGATCGAAGTATTCCTGAAAACCATACGGGGCCTAAAATACTTGATGAAACCTCTCAGATATTACCTGAAGGGGGCGGACACATTTATACAACATCGAAAATTGCTGCTGAGCTTTTGTGTCATGATTTTCAAAAACTATATGGACAAGAATTCACAATTCTCCGTTTTGGAATACCTTATGGGCCTAGAATGTGGCCGGGATTAGCTCTTCGTGCGTTTATGGATAACGTGTTTTCTGATAAGCCCATACAAATATTCGGGGACGGGAGTGCTTTAAGACGCTTTGTCTATGTTGAAGACATAGCCAAAGCACATTGTTTAGCATTATCAGATGCTGCAATTAATCAAACATATAACCTTGAAGGTGAACGAGACGTCACAATAAAAGAACTTGCGGAAACAGTTACCAAACATGCAGGAAAAGGAACGATTGAGTATGTCATCGATGCCTCAAGACGTGGTGAGCTTGTGATGGATAGTATTGAGATTTCGAACGCTAAAGCTGAACGTGATTTAGGTTGGAAACCAGAAACACAGCTTGACGAAGGGGTAAGAAGGGCCGTGAACTGGTATCAAAGTGAAGTGCTTAAACAATAATTTTTCTTTAACCAAAACAGAGGTCACATGGTGAAAGCCTTGGTTACAGGTGGTGCAGGATTCATTGGATCCAACGTAGTTGAATTATTAATTCAGGATGGTTGGGATGTTAATGTACTCGACAATCTGTCCACAGGAAACAAAGAATTGCTTCCACAATCCGTTAATTTGATCATTGGTGACATCCGTGACAAAGAAGCTGTCCGTATAGCAGCAAAAGACTGTAGTGTAGTCTTCCATCTTGCAGCATTTATAGTTGTAGCAGAAAGTCTTACAAAAATTACTGATTGTGTGGATATTAACGTATCCGGAACTGCAAATGTAATAGATGTTTCCGTTAAAGAAGGTATTAAACGAATCATTTTTTCTAGTTCCTCAGCAGTTTACGCTGAAACAGCTGTATGTCCTTCACCAGAAACTGCATTATGTAAACCACAAAGTGTTTATGGACAAACTAAACTTACAGGTGAGGAATTAATGACCCTTGCTTCTGTAGGATGTGGAATTGAAACCATATCATTGCGTTATTTCAATGTTTATGGTCCTGGCCAATCAGTTGTGGGTTCCTATCCTTCTGTCATTCCATCATTTATTAGTCGTGCACTCAATAATGAACCTCTTAGAATTTTTGGCGACGGTAATCAAACAAGAGATTTTGTTTTTGTTCAAGATGTTGCAAATGCAAATGTAAAAGCTGCTGTAGCAAATATGGGTTCTATTAAAACCACAACATGGAATATCGGTTGCGGAATTCCTACTCCAATAATCGAACTTGCGAATTCAATAAATTCTATCTGTGGTCAAACTACTGATTCATTAACTTTTGAACCACCACTGCAAGGGGACATATATGAAAGTTGTGCTGATATACAACTTAGCAAGAAACAAATACCATGGAAGCCAACAATTTCTCTACAAGATGGATTACAGCTAACATATCATGGTTGGAAAGTATAATTTATATGTCATATAAACACTTCAGGAGGTTTTGTGGAAAATTCTATTAAAAGTGTATTGGTAATGGGTGGAGCAGGATATCTTGGATCCATGTTAACCGAACAGTTGATTAAAGCAGGATTCAAAGTAACCATATTTGACTCCCTGTTATTTACTGATAACCACATTAAAGACCTGATAGAATCTGAACAGTGTGAACTTATTCAGGGTGATATCAGAGATTCAAAATCAGTTGGCAAGGCCGTAAAAGAACACGACGCCGTCATACTGCTCTCGGCATTGGTGGGCGAAGGAGCCTGTGACAGAGATCCGGACGATACAGTTTCAGTGAATATACTTGGGAGCCAAAATGTAATAGAGGCTTGCCGATATTATAAAACCAAACGATTTATCTTCGCTTCCACTGATTCCTGTTATGGAATCCAGACTGGAATATTAACCGAACTTAGTGGATTAAACCCAATTTCTCTTTATGCCGAATCAAAAACACTTATCGAACAACGAATTTTTACTGCATTTCATGAAGACACTCAAAAAACTATGGGTGTAGCTCGTGAATCTTATCCATGGAATCCCACAATACTTCGCATGGGAACTTTATATGGACTTTCTAGAAGAATGCGTTTTGATCTCGTCGTTAATATATTAACTTGGCAAGCGGCTATGAGTGGCACAATTCCAATATATGGTGGAGACCAATGGCGACCATTGGTTCATGTACGCGATGCAGCTAAAGCATATTTGGCAGTATTGAATGCCCCTGATGAACTTGTATCAGGCCAAGTATTCAATGTTGGTTCAAATCCTCAAAATATTCAAATTAAGGATTTGGGAAAAATTATTGCTAAGGAATTTCCTGAAGCACAAACTGAATTCGTTCCCCAATCGCCTGACCTTAGAGACTATCATGTGGATTTTTCAAAAATAAACAGTACACTTGGATGGGAAGCAGATTGGACTATAAGCAAAGGAATTAAAGAAATTAAAGAAAGTATACTGAGCGGTAAATTTGGTAAAGAAATCCTTCCAATTTACAGAAACAGTTGAAAATTGAACCAATGGAAGAAACACAACCGATAAATGGAATTCCAACTCGAGCAAATTTTCTTCCTTTCTCGCCACCACTTTTAGGTGAAGAAGAAGAAAAGGAAATTATTGACACTTTACGCTCAGGATGGATAACAACTGGACCTAAAACACAACAATTTGAAAAGGATTTAGGAGCCTATCTAGGCGTCCCAAATGTTTTGACTGTAAGTTCATGCACTGCAGCATTACATTTATCAATGGTCACACTCAATATTGGCCCTGGTGATGAAGTAATAACTACTCCATATACATTTTCATCAACTGCTCATGTTGTACTCTACGTTGGAGCAAAACCAGTATTTGCTGATATAAGCCCCGATACATTCAATATCAACCCCAACAATATTGAATCACTTATAACTGATAAAACCAAAGCAATCATAACAATGGATTATGGTGGTCATCCATGTGATATTGACCCAATATTGGAAATTGCAAAAAAACACAATCTAAAAGTTGTTGTGGACGCAGCTCATTCAATTGGATCTAAATACAAGAATGAAAAGGTTGGCAACAAAGGCGATATTGTTTGCTTTAGCTTTTACGCTACAAAAAACCTTGCTACAGGTGAAGGGGGAGCAATGGTCTCGATGGACCCTGAATTGATATCTCAAGCAAGAATAATGGCAATGTATGGAATAAGTGATGCAAGGCAAATCTGGCAACGATATACTCCAAAAGGATCTTGGTATTACGATGTTCCATTCTTAGGTTACAAGTATAATTTTACTGACATTCAAGCATCTTTGGGTATTCATCAATTACGAAAATTAGACTATTTCAACCAACGACGAAGAGAAAACGCACAGGTGTATTATGAAATCTTAGAGAAATGTTCAAATGTTCGCCTGCCTATTGAACGAGCAGATGTATATTCAAATTTCCACCTATTTCCGATTCTGCTAAATCTAGAATCCCTTTCTATTGATCGAGGAGAATTTATAGACTATCTTCGAGCAGAAAATGTAGGAGTAAGTGTTCTTTGGCCACCATTACCAAATCATACACTTTATAGAGAATTGGGATTCAATCTAGAAAATTACCCAGAATCTGAGTACGTTTTCCAACGCATTATCAATGTTCCTGTTTCACCTGCAGCAAGTGTTGATGATATACGTGATGCAGCAACAGCTATTCTCAAAATTTGTAACCACTTTTCCAAATAATTCAAATGAAACAACAAAAAGTAATATCTACAATTGAAGCAAGAATGGCATCAACTCGCCTACCTGGGAAATCAATGGCATTAATCGTTGGTAAGCCAGCACTTGAATTATTAATAGAAAGATTGCAAAGGGCAAAAGAAGTAGAACAAATAATAGTGGCAACTACAATACAACCTGAGGACGATGTAATAGAAGAATTATGTCATCAATTGAACATATCATGTTATCGAGGAAGTTCGGATGATGTACTTGACCGACTTGTCAGAGCAGCCGAATCGATTAATGGCGACATTATTGCTCAGATTACAGGTGATTGTATTATTACATGTCCAGAAATTACTGATCTTGCCATACAAACCTTTAAAACTGTAAACTGCGACTATCTTTCAAACTTAATGACCCAAACATATCCACAAGGGGTTGATATTCGAGTATTTAGATTCAAAGACGTGAAAGAAATTGCTGACTCTCTTGCTATAAACGACCAACCATGCAGAGAACATCCATACCTATATTTTGAAGAACATCCTGAAAAATATGAAATCTATCAACTCTTAGCATCTCCCAAGCATTTTCGACCTGAATGGCGACTGGATTTAGACTATGAAAAGGACTTACAATTACTTAGAAAAGTATTCGAAGACATTTATCCCAATAATCCACATTTCAATTTGGAGAATTTAATAGAATATCTTGATAATAACCCTGAATTGCAATCAATTAATTCAGGAATGATACGAAAACCGCTTCGACCATAATCATACTTAATAGGGAAGGATAAAAAATGTTAGCAGTTGTAACTGGAGGTTCTGGATTTATAGGTTCACATGTCGTAGATAAACTTCGGGATCGGGGAATACGTGTAAGAATTTTTGATATGTCTAAACCTCGAAATCGAGATGACGTAGAATATTATCAGGGAAGTTTACTTGATATCGACGCAATACAAATGGCATTTTCAGGAGCAGATGCAGTATTCCATTTGGCAGCTATTGCAGATGTAAACGAAGTATTTGAATCCCCTTTAAGGTCTGAAGCAATAAACGCAAGAGGCACTATCAACGTCCTTGAAGCTGCAAGATGGGCAAAAGTTAAAAGAGTAATATATGGCAGCACTATATGGGTATACAGCGAGGTTGCAGACAGTGAGGTTGACGAGGATACCCCACTGGGAAGTCCAACACACTTGTATACTTCTACTAAGTTAGTCGGAGAATATTATTGCAAAGCTTATAGTGAACTATATGGGCTCGAGACAACTGTTCTCAGATATGGAATACCATATGGTCCACGTAGTAGACCTGCAGGAGTCATACCAATTTTTGTAAGAAGAGCACTTGAAAAACAACCGATTACAATTCAGGGTGATGGATTACAGTTTCGAAAATTTATCTATGTAGAAGATGTAGCAGAAGGAAATGCCTTAGCATTAAAGCCTCAAGCAGCAAATAAAACATATAACCTCGAGGGAAATGAAAAAGTCTCGATTAAAGAATTAGCAGAAATTGTAAAGAGAATTATTGGTGACGTTGATATTCAATATACTGAAGGACGTCCTGGGGATTTCGAAGGAAAAGAAATTTCTAATCTCCGTGCAGCAACAGATTTAGATTGGCATCCAAAGGTTGGAGTAGAAGAAGGCATCCGGCGATACATCGAATGGTATAAACAATCAGAAGAAGCAAAAAAAAATCTTTGGACTACCGTAGACAAATCAATATTGGAGTGATGTATTAATATGGACATCCAGTATTCACTCTACAACAGCATAATTTCTAAGCCCCCAATATTTATTGCAGAAATTGGAGGAAATCATAATGGAGATGTGGTTTTAGCCCAAAAAATGATAGATGCTGCCATTTCATCTGGTGCCCAAATTATAAAATTTCAAACGTATTCAATGTCTGATTTTGTTTCTAAAGATCATATTTCCTATGACGTTTTTGCTCAAGAAAACCTAACATATGAAGAATTTGCAGGACTAGCAAATTATTGCAAGCAAAAGAATGTAATATTTCTCTCAACCCCATTCGACGAAAAAAGCGTAGATTTCTTGGACGATCTTGGGATTCCCGCCTTCAAAATAGCATCAGGTGATTTAACCCACATTAAACTTATTCGCTATATAGCGAAAAAAGACAAGCCTATTTTTCTTTCTACTGGAGCTTCTACATGGCAAATGATTGATGAAGCGGTAAATAGCATAACAAATTTAACAAACTCCCAACTTGCCTTGCTCCATTGTGTAGCGGCATATCCTGCACCAGATAACGAAACGAATTTATCACTTATTAATGAATTGCAAAATCGTTACGGTAAAACAACTGGCTTTTCAGATCATAGCTTAGGGATCGACGTAAGTCTGGCTGCAATTGCACTTGGTGCTCAAATCATTGAAAAACATTTCACTATTGACCGATCATTGCCAGGTGGAGATAACGATATTTCAATATTGCCAAATGAATTAAAACAAATGATTGATTCTGCAAATCGAATTATCCTAGCAATTGGATCATGTGAAAGAACTCCTACTGACTCAGAAATGGAAATTGAAAATCTGATCCGAAGAGGCTTAATAGTAACTAAAAGCCTTAAGACTGGAGATGTATTATCATTAGGTGACATATCTGCAGTTCGACCAATAATAGGCATCCCAGCCAATGAAATCGATAACATCGTGGGAAAATATATTAACAAAGATCTTAAAGAAATGTCTCCAATTCAATGGGATGATATATCTAATTAATAGGAATTAATGAACAAAAAAATTATTTTCAAGGAATCCCAGTTAATAATTATAAAGGAAGGATTCAAAATAGATCTTAATGGTTAAACTATGTGTTCCTGAAACTGATATTTTTCGCCGAAATAAACATGATCTGTTACCGCTTGTTTCTGGATTATCATTCAAACAACCAAACAATGAAGAGTATCCTGGGAAAGAATTGATGCTTGAATGTTCATTAAATATAGGAAGTCCTAATTTCCTATCTGAATTAGCTAACTTAGGATTACTCGAAGCACTAAAAAGCAATCGTTTCACTTCTTTTGCATGCGATATTGGACCTGCATGGGAAACGTTTATTGAAAACGGCAAATCACCCAACGGCTACCCAAGATATTTACCTGGAACCAATCCATTAAGTGATGAAAAATATATTGAATTTGGAAAAGATAATATAGCTTTTATAAGAAATAATTTTGATGGGTTAATTAAGGTTGAAAACCTAAACTATTTCGATACCGGAGCATATGAACGCGTATGCGAACCTGAATTTATTTCAATGATCATTAATGAATTAGATATCGAACTGCTCTTAGATATTGGACACTTAATTATATGTGTTAAGAATATGAACATACCTCTTGAGTCTTATCTTGATGATATTCCATTAAATACAATTTCAGAAGTTCAAATAAGTGGATCAAATATTGTTAATGGTGTTTTGGAAGACACGCACGAAATACCTAGTGAAACAGATATGGAAATACTTGATCATATACTTTCTAGGATTAAACCAAAATATCTTACGTTAGAATATTACAAAAATGATCAGGCACTGATAAAAGGATATAGGGATTTAGAAAAATGGTTACAGAATCGGGAATGAAAATCAAATGAAATTTGTTTTTTGTGGTGATAAAGATATAGCGGTCTTATGTCTAGAAGAACTTGTTAATCAAGGTGAAGAAATATCTGCAGTATTTGCACTTCCTTCAGGATACTGGAGTCAGATTTCAGAAGAAGATCAAAAAAATGATTGGTATCAGTCATTAGAAAGATTTGCTAAATCAAAAAATATTCCAACGTATTGCCCAGAAAATATTAATGACAATAAATATGTTGATATTATTAAAGCTTTAGAACCTGACGTTTTATTTTCGATATCATGGGATCAGATGATAGATGAAACCATTCTCAAAATACCCAAGATTGGGGCGTTCAATATGCATGGTTCTTTACTACCTGAAAACCGAGGGCATGCGCCACTTAATTGGTCATTAATAAAAGGGTATACAAACACAGGTGTTACAATGCACAGAATGACTAGAAAGGCAGACCAAGGAACAATTGTAAAACAACAACAAGTACCTATCTCATTCACAGATTCTGCCAATCTTTTATATAAAAAACTCGTCAAAGCACAATTTTCAGTTTTTAAGAATTTTCTTGAAGACATTCTTACAGATTCAATTACAGAATTTGAACAAAATCATGGTATGAGCACCTACGGGAAAAGGCGAAAACCTATTGATGGTAACATTGATTGGAATCAATCAGGTTTTGATATATATAACTTTATAAGAGCTTTAGGGAAACCTTATCCAGGAGCATTTACTTATTTTCGCGGAAAAAAACTTTTTGTATGGAATGCAACACTCTATGAAAATTATTCACAGCAAAGATCTGAAGGAACAATAATTGACTGCATAATTCCAAATACAATAAGAGTTCAATGCAATAAAGGTTCAGTTTTACTTACTAATGTCCAGTTTGAAAATGAAAACGCAATGGTTTCTTCAGAATTCCTTAATGCCTTAGAAATCAATATTGGAGAAACATTGACCCAGAATAATTCACAGGGTAAGGATACAAAAATTTACGATATGAACATATGGAGACATATGGAATTCTATCAAGGAAGACTTACTTCAAGAGTTAGAAATGAAGAACCTGCTTTGGACTGTGAGCTTCAATGTTATGAAATTCTAAAACCTCTATTACAACCTCACATGAAATTATTGGATGCTGGATGTGGAACTGGATATTACTATCGAACATTACAACCACTGAACATTGATTACTATGGGATTGATAGTTGTCCAGAATTTATACATGCAGGACAAAAAGAAATTCATAGATATGGTTTGTCTCCAAAAAAACTTCGCATAATGGATATGGAGGATTTAACTGGTGAGAAATATGACTGTGTAATTGCTATTAATTCATTACTTTATTGTTCAAATTACCATGTAGCATTAGACAGACTTCTCAACGCAACATCAAAATACTTACTTATTAGAACTCTTCTAGGAGATTCAACTATATATCGATATGAAGAAGATGGATATCTTGATGAAGGTTATAACCATTTAAAATCACATTTTAATATCTATTCCATAAATGAAATGAGCGAGTTTATATCAGAACGAGGATTTAAAGTTACACATATAGTCGACCAACACACACAGGACATACCTGAAATGGTCATTGGTAAAATCCATCCCTGGAGAATTCTACTCTGCGAAAGGGAATAGGATGTTAAAAAAATTCTTAATCATCGGTCTGGGTTCTATTGGTGAGCGTCATTTAAAAAATTTATTATACTTAGAAGAAAAAAATATCGCTGTCCTCAGAACTACTAGTCGAAAACCTAGAACTATAGATGAAGATTCTTATATTACTTTCACTTCAGAAGAGGAAGCTTTTAATTGGAATCCCAACGTTGTGCTAATAACAAACCCCACATATCTCCACATCCCTATCGCACTAAAAGCAGCATCGAATAATATCCATCTTTTCATAGATATTCCCCTATCTAATTCATTAGAAGGAACTGAACAACTAAACCAATACATTCAAGAAAACAAGCTCATAAGCCTGATGGGTTATAATCTTCGATTTCACCCATGTCTTCAATACATACATAAACTTCTCTTAGAAGAAACAATTGGCAAGGTAATATCAGTGCAAGCTGAGTGTGCCAGCTATCTCCCTAACTGGCATCCATGGGAAGACTACAGAGGCGGTTATTCTGCAGATAAATCCATGGGAGGTGGAGCACTCTTGGCAGCTGGCGTCCATGAACTTGACTATTTCCGATGGATGTTTGGTTCATTTAAAAGTATTTACGCCACAACTGGTGATAACAAAATACTCAAATTAAAAAATGGGGCTGAAGAATCTATCACTTTAAGCATAGAATTTCAAAACAATATAATTGGGGAATTGCACTGTGATTTAATTCAACAACCCTATAGCCGTTGGTGTAAAATTATTGGAGAAAAAGGTACTATTTACTGGAATTTTCTGGAAAACAAAGTAATGCTTTATCACACAAACAATTCTAGATGGGAAATCGCATCTGATTTTTCTTCAATGGACTATAATGAAACTTACATTAATCAGTTAATTCATTTACGGACATGTTTAGAAAATGGAAATCAGAGTATAAATTCTATCGATCAAGGAATTGAAAATCTGGAGGCTGCACTCGCCGCTCACAAATCAGCTGAAACAAAAAAAATAGTTATGCTATGAATGGAGGAATTGAATCAATGATCCCACACGAACGAATGATTCAAAAAAAAACAAATGCTCAACTTTTTGATTTATCGGGTCGCGTTGCAGTAATCACAGGTGCTGCAGGGCAACTCGGACCTGAATATGCAGATTGTTTAAGTGAAGCTGGAGCAGATGTAGTCATTAGTGATATTGCTGCAAGCAAAAATCGTTCTGAAGAAATTACATCAGATATCAAAAAAAAATATGGGACAAATCCTAAAAGTATCACTATGGATCTTTTTGAAAAGGAATCTATAGAGCAAGCAGCAAAGGAAATACTAGATTCATATGGAAAAGTAGATATCCTTATTAATAATGCTGCTTATAATCCAATCACCAAAGAAACGCAAGCAGCATTTGAAAATTATAATTTGGATGCATGGAAAAAAATTCTTGATGTTGATTTAACTGGTGTTTTTCTAACGTGTCAAGTTTTTGGAAAAATAATGCTTGAGCAACAATATGGTGTGATCACAAATATCGGTTCAGTGTATGGAATGGTTGGAGCTGATCAAAGGATTTATGGTGAATCGGGCCTCAATTCTGCAGCCGCATATGCTGCAGCTAAAGGGGGAGTTATTAACTTGACTAGATATTTGGCTGCATACTGGCAAGGAAAAAATATAAGAGTTAACAGCATCTCTCCAGGAGGTGTTTATAATCCTGGTGTACAAAATGAGGAATTTCTCAATAACTATATGTACAAAACGATGCTTGGCAGAATGGCAGCACCAAGTGATCTAAGGGGAGCAATGTTGTTTTTATGTTCGGATGCGTCAGATTTCGTAACAGGCTCAAATTTAGTTGTTGATGCAGGTTGGACTTCTTGGTGAGATGACAAACAAATATAACCATCCAGTAATAGCAATCGTTCAAGCACGTATGGGTTCGACTAGATTGCCTGGCAAAGTTATGGCTGAAGTAAGTGGAAAACCAGTTATACAATATGTTCTGGAGCGACTGAAAAGTGTCAAGAATATTGATGCTATTGTTTTAGCTACATCAATAAAGGATCGTGACAATATACTTTGTGAATTTGCTACTTCACAAAATATATCTTTTTTTCGCGGGGACGAAACAGATGTACTGAATAGATTTTTTGAAACTAGCATTGCATATCAAGCTCAAACAATTGTTCGGATTTGTGGTGAGGATATTCTTCTTGACCCAAAAATTGTAGAAAATTTGATTGCTCTTCATTTTGATTCCAATGCGGATTATACATCTAACATTATAGGGAGGTCCTTTCCTGAAGGTCTTTATGCTGAAGTACTCAGTATAGATACATTACGATCTGTCGCCGGAAAAGCAATTGCAGACGACCATAGAGAACATGTAACAAAATACATTCTAGACAATCCTGACGAATATCATATTGAACATATTACATCTTATGGGATTTATAAAAAATCTTGGTTAGATATATCAGTTGATACAATTGAGGATTTAGAAAGAATTCGATCAATTGCTAAGGTATTATTTCCTAACGGAGAATTTATAACATCTGAGTCTGCATTAGAATTCTTGGTCAAGCAGGATGAATAAATATGTGATAATCTTTTCTTGATTACCATAAACAGATACCCCTATAAAATATGAAAGATGCCGTTGTTTCATAATGTTATTTAAGAAAAAGAAACCTACGATATTACTTCTCATTGATCAAAGGACAAGAGATGCCAATAGCATACTCTTGGTTTACTATTGGCTAAAACACATGGGCAATAAAGTTTTGCTTGCTAACAAAAGAAACTGGAAAGGTAAATGGCGAAAATTTAAACCTTCAGTAGTGGCTATGTCATATTCAGACGGTCTTCAAAATGTATTAGAACAAGTTGAAAAAGTTTCATCAATAGTTGTCATCCCTCAAGAAGGTGCTGTTCCAGATAAAAACTTTGTAGTTAATGAACGATATACAGGTAAAATCTCAGGAATAGGAGCATACACAAAAAATTTACATAAACTTTTTCTTTGGGGAACAACAACCGGAAACTGGTTGAAAGAAGAAGAGGTATTTACAGATGATCAAATCTGTATTTCTGGCACACCTCGATTAGATCCATATATCGCAATAAAACCTCATGAAAATCATTTGAAAAGAAAACAATCAATAGGGTTTGCAATGTCACACCCACGGATTAACACATACAATAAGTTTACCCTAATCGATTTAGTATACGAATCCAGATCAAACCAAGAAGAAATTTACTATGGAATAGGAAAAAATATTGAGGATTTTATTTGGTACGATGTATCTATGCTAAGGGCAGAATTAGACTTACTCGACCTTTGTGCTAACGACCCAAGTATAGCAGTAAATCTCCGCCCTCAAATACACGAGCGCCCAGAAGGATATCAGATGGTGAATCGATATTTTCCAAGTGTAAAAATAGGTAACGACGAACTCCTGTGGGAATGGCTAATCAAACAAACCTGTATTGTTACTGCCAATTCAACATCTGGGATTGAAGCACTTATGTTAGGTCTACCAGTAATCTCAATTATGGAACTCATTTCTAAAGAACGTCGAGATGAACATATGGACGTCTCTATAATAAGTAATCCTGAATTTCTTGAATATTACTGGAAACCATCAAATCTTGAAGAAGCTTGGAAAATGATACAACTATCTCTTGAAGGAAAATTAGCCCCATCTCCAGATCCCGAAGGATTAGCAAAATATCTACACGACTATTATGATTGGCCAAGACAAAAATCAAGCAGTTATGAAATTGCACATGAAATTCACAAAATAGCAATTGAAACAAAAACCAGAGATAAGAATGGTAAGTTGCCAGTTTTTGGTCAATTATCCGAACAACAAATAGGAAATGAATATTTTATAGCAGGTATTCCTACATTTTTACAAAAAGTTTACAAGAAACTTGGCCATTTAATTCCTATATGGATGATTGATTTTGCTTATGTCTTCTTTGATATAAAAAATAGAAATTTTAAAAATTTACAACGTTATCACTTTTACCCATGGCATCGTAAAGATTATAGGAAAGCGAAATATATCTGGAAAATTCTTTGTGCCAAAGAAGCCTCGAAGAATTCTTCTGGAACTGGAAACAAGTAATGACCTCTGCTCAAAATAAAAATAAAATTTTTCGAAAAGTACCCAACATTATTATTGCATATATGGACATGTCCATTGGCGGTACAAAAAGAATACTTCTTATTCTTACACTTGGCGTTACTTCAGCTATAACTCAGGGATTTAGTATTGGATTATTGGTTCCAGTACTTGAATTCATTGAAGAAAAATCAGAATTAGAACAAACAGGATTTGGTTGGTCAATTATCAATAATACTTACGGATTTTTCAATATTTCTATAAATTTACCCTCTTTATTAATTAGTGTTTTTATTTTGGTTTTTACTGCACAATTGCTCGTTTATTTTCAACGATTAACTACAGCTCATTTGCGTGAAGATTTTTGTGCGGCTGTTCGATCCAGGCTATTCAATTCCATTGTTCTTGGGGATGTTGCTTTTTTTTCAATTACTAATCGAGGAACGTTAATTAATGCTCTCACTGAAGACACTGAACGTTCAGGTGTAGCAATTTTCTCTCTCATCGATATGATTGTGCGAATCATATTGGTCACTTGTTATATCATTCTACTATTACTCATTTCATGGCAAACCTCCATTACAGGAATATTGGTTATGGCAATCGGCTCTTTTCTTGCACAAGGCCAAATACGGTTATCTCGTAAAATTAATAGCGAAGTAGTTACATATAACGATAACTTACACGGATTTAGTGTTGAAAAAATTGAAGGGTTACGCGAAGTAAAGCTGAGTAATAATGAACAACAAGAGGCATCAGGGTTTGCTGAAATAGCAACAAATCTTGGTAATGCTTTGTATCGATACTTCAGAAGTTTAGCTATGGTCCGATTCATTCTTGAACCTGCTATCGTCGGTGGAGGTTTAATAATCGTATATTTAGGAATTTCAGTATTTGGTATTTCCTTATCTCAATTAGCAGTTTTCATGTACGTTCTTGTTCGTATGGCACCAGAAGTGCTGAACTTAAATCAACATCGACATCTTTATGCAGGATACGCACAAAGTTTTGAAAATATTCAGTCTCTTAACAATAACATTCACATAAATACAACTATACAAAGTGGTTCTAACAATTTTACAGGATTAAAGAAATCAATACGATTTGATAAAGTAAATTTTGCTCATTCAAATTCAGAAAATGTTTTAAAAGATGTTTCAATTGAATATAAGGTTGGAACATTCAATGTTATTATAGGTCCTTCAGGAGGAGGAAAATCAACATTAATTGATATTATTGCAAAAATTATTGAACCTAAATCTGGAAGCGTCTTTTTTGATGAATTACCACTAGATAAATATTCTCTCGAATCTATTCGAAACTCTGTTGGAATTGTAAGTCAAGATATTCTCCTTTTTAATGCCAGTATTCTAGATAACATAAGGTATTCAAAACATTATGCATCATATGATGAAGTGATTGAGGCAGCCAAAATGGCAAATGCCCATGAATTTATTAATCAATTAGAAAAAAAATATGAAACCATACTTGGTAACAGAGGTCTAACTTTATCAGGTGGCGAAAGACAACGAATATCTCTTGCTAGAACACTATTAAAAAAACCATCCATTCTTCTCTTAGATGAAATCACCAGTAGTTTGGATGCAGAATCTGAACGACTTATACAAGAAAGCATCACTAAAGTTGCAGAGGAAACAACTATTCTTTTAGTAACCCACAGATTATCAATGGTTAAAAAAGCTGATTCCGTAACTGTTATTGATCGAGGAGAAATAGCACAACACGGACCCCCGGATGAATTATCTAAAAATCCTGGACTCTTTAGTTATTATAGATCATTACAAGACGACTAATGGTAAGTTTCGTTCAATAATTATGATTATTTATCAAAAGAAAAATAAATTTATGTATACTCTGGGTTGAGAAATTTGATAAAGTTTAATAAATTTAGCGATAATTTATATAATTAATAATTAGGAAAATAACATGATTTGTGCACTGATGCTTGGTAGAGAAAATAGTTCTGGGTTTCCTGGTAAAAACACATACCCTCTTTTAGGAAGACCAGTGATGTACTATCCATTAACAGCAGCAATTAATTCAAAACATATTGATAAAGTTTATGTTTCTACCGATTCGCCAACCATAAAAGGCATAACAAGAGAATACGGATGCGAAGTTATCGATCGGCCACCAGAATTATGTACTGACGAAGCTTTAGGTGAAGATGCATATGTTCACGGACATAATTATATTAAAGAACTCTTAAAAGAATCCCAGTCAGAACTGGAACTCCTTGTCCTATTAATGTGCAATGCTGTAACTGTTTCTTCAGAACTTATAGATGAGGGAATTCGAATTCTACTTAGTAGACCTGATCTTGATTCTGCAGTAACCGTATCAAGATATAACATGTGGAGTCCATTAAGAGCTAGAAAAATTGATGATGCCGGCTTGTTACAACCCTTCGTTCCTTTCGAAACATTCGGAGATCCAGCAACTCTCAATTGTGATCGCGATTCACAGGGCGACGTTTATTTTGCTGATATGGGAACTTCGATTGTAAGACCTCATTGCATAGAAAATATTGAAACGGGTTTGCTTCCACAAAAATGGATGGGAAACAATATATACCCTTTAATACAAACAGGTGGTTTAGACATCGATTACGAATGGCAATTACCTGCTGCTGAACATTGGCTGCGAACGAATGGGCATACTGAACCTTTTAAAACCACAGGATGATTAATCCATCATGAAAATACTAGTTGCAGGAGGATCAGGATTTATAGGAAGTCATGTAGCAAACATGCTTTCTGAAACTGGTCATCAAGTTACCATTTTTGACAATACAAGAAGTAAGGAATTACATCAATCTCAATCATTCATTCAGGGGGATATCCTTACATCAAATCTTATGGAAATCCTCAGTGATCAAGAGATTGTCTACAACTTTGCAGGTTTAGCTAACATAGAAGAATGTTTGGAAAACCCAGTTGAAACTGCGTCAATTAATATCATAGGGAACACACGATTACTTGACGCAGCTAGTAAAAACAATTTAAAACGCTTCATATTTGCAAGTACTATTTACGTTTCAGGAAATTCTGGGGGTTATTACAGGGTAAGTAAATATGCGAGTGAAATGTATTGCGAAGAATACTTTCAACAAACAGGGTTGCCCTATACAATCTTACGATATGGAACTCTATATGGCCCAAAAGCTGACAATCGCAATAGTGTTTACAGATACTTAAGTGAAGCATTATTAAATAGAAAAATTGTCTGTTACGCTACTGGAAATGAACTACGTGAATACATCCATGTAGATGATGCAAGCAGAGCAAGCATCGATGCGTTGGCAAAAGATTACGAAAATCAAGTAATTCTAATAACTGGACAGCATTCAATGCGTTTTAGAGATATGCTTGAAATGATTAAAGAAATTGTAGGTCACGATGTTGAAATTGAATATAACCAACCTTCAGATTCTAGTGCCCATTATTCAATCACTCCCTATTCATTTAAACCTGCAATTGCTAAAAAATTAATTCAATCCCATTACCTTGACTTGGGGCAAGGTTTGATAGACTGCCTAGAAGAAATACATAGTAATAGAAAAAAAGAGAATAATTCCTAAGTATGGGTTCTAATTCGACCCGAAAAGAAAGATCTATTGAATCCTTATTTCTTAATCACATCATCTAGCAATAAAGACATACAACAAGCCCTAAATAAAATAGGGAATCAACCTTTCGATTGGGCATATATTGGTGAAGATGTTAAAAGTGGTCTTTTAATAAACGAGTTAATGCCAACATTTTCAAAAAAGCTACATATTGCTGAGATTCTGCAGCAAACGATTAGAGAAATAAAAGAAGATTATGTAGATTATGTAGGACATACCAGCTGTAGAGAAGACTCTATGAATTGGTGGTTAAGTTGGTTCTCAGAAAAAAATCCTTTGTTTTCTAAATGTTTCCTTTATCTCAGTCAAACAATGACTGTTATAAAATTATTGAAAAACCAATCACTTCAAAAAAATCCTCTCCTGCTTATTGTTTCAGAAAATATAGTTCGGAAATGCATCTTTGAAAATCTTACTTCACAGGAAAAATCATCAATAAGAGTTTTTGACTCATCAATAAAACCATCTGGAACAAATGTTGCTTTCCAAAATCTAATTAACAAACTAAGGATGTTCTATTTTTTAGGAAGAGGATTATTTAGAATCTTAATTTCCAAGTATATATTTCATCCAAAAAACAAAATAGATAGCAATACTTATACTACTGTAATTGTAACCTTTATAAGCTCAAAAAATCTTCGAACAGAAACAAAAGTGTTTGAAGATAATTACTTTCCAAATTTAGCTTCAATTGCTCGCTCTAATGGAAACAAAGTAATCACACTTGGAATTCCTCTAGCAGGCGTTTCAATAATAAAAATATCAAGATATTTAAGAAAAATATTAGAACCTTTGACCATACCTCATCATTATTTGAACTTCAGCGATATTTTTAAAGCAAAAAAAAGCATGGATATGTTATGGAAAAATACTAGTAATTTTCCTCTGTTTCATGGGATCAATATGGAACTATTAATTCAACATGACCAATACTTAGAAAAACATCATCATAGAAACGCAGAAGCATTTCTTTTTTATGCATTAGTAAAAAGATGGAAAGAATCAGATGTAAAAATTGAAAGAATCATCATGCCACATGAGGGACATACTTGGGCTAGAGCAATGATTATTGGTATAAAAAAATATATGCCAACTACAAAAATTATTGGCTATCAACATACTTCAATAGGTGAAACGCAACTAAATTATCTGATATCTCAAAATGAAATTTCAATTGTGCCTATTCCAGACATAACAGTTTCAAGTGGTCCTAAAGCTTACCAAATCTTATCTGAATCAGGATATTCTCAGTCCCAAATCAAATTAGGTGGAGCTCTGAGATATTCAGATGCTCTGGCTAGAGCAAAATCATCAGTTAGTAATCATAGTAATCGACCAATCAATACTATTTTAATAGCTACTTCGATATATCCATCTGAAGCTGCAGAATTACTTATTAAATCAATAAATACTTTCTCAACTAATCAAGAAATTACTATGATATACAAACCTCATCCTGCACTTAAATTTAAAAGGATTCTTGAAGAAGCTAATATTAATGCATTACCGTCAAATTTAAAAACAACTGAACAATCTTTGCTGGAACTTCTTCCTAACGTAACTGCACTTTTATACACAAGTTCATCAAGTTGTGCAGAAGGTCTCGCAACAAATACGCCATTAATTCATCTTGTAAGTGAATATGGTTTGGATGAGGATCCACTTGCTTTCATTCCAACAGCAAGAATACCAGTAAGTACTGAAGAACAACTAAGGGAAGCATTTTGTCATATACAATCAAATTCATATAAATCAAATCAAACTAATGAAAATACGAATTTAGTATTTCAACTATTGGAAGATATCTCTGATGCAAGCTATACTGTTTTCTTAGATTAACCATCATTATTATCATAAGAAAGCTTACGGACTCATATTATGCAAGTAGTAATTCTCTGTGGCGGTTTTGGCACTAGGCTTGGCGAAGCAACAGAAACGCGTCCTAAACCTATGATTGAAATCGGCGATTATCCGATTGTGTGGCATATTATGAAAAGTTATTCTCATTTTAATTTTTCTGACTTCATATTGTGTCTTGGGTACAAAGGTCAAATGATCAAGGATTATTTTTTAAATTACTCACATATAAATAACGACCTGAAATTGGACCTTTCGTCAGGATCAGTAAATATTGTTAATACAAATACACCTCTTAATTGGGAAATAACGCTTGCAAATACCGGATTGAATTCAATGACGGGTTCAAGGGTTAAACAAATTGAACACTATGTAGAAGGTCCTGAATTTATGCTTACATATGGTGACGGTGTAACTGACCTAAATATTCAAGAATTAGTAAATTTCCATAGAAGTCACGGTAAAATAGGAACAGTTACCGCAGTATCTCCTTCTTCTCAATATGGAGAACTTGAGATCAATAATAATCAAGTAGTTTCCTTTCAAGAAAAACCTGATTCTAACTCCTCATTTATTTCAGGAGGGTATTTCGTTTTCAATAGAGAGTTTTTTGATTATTTAAGCACTGATGAAAATTGCGTTTTAGAAAAAGAACCACTTGCTAACTTAGCAAAAGATGGTGAATTAATGGTCTATACTCACAATGGTTTTTGGCAATGCATGGATACTCCACGGGACGTTTCCTATCTGCGAAATCTATGGCAAAACAATCCGGCATGGAAAAGATAAATGACTAATTACTGGGAAAATCGAAATGTACTTGTAACTGGATGTACTGGCTTTCTGGGTTCATGGCTTTGCGAAGAATTAATAAATGCAAAAGCTAATGTTGTAGGAATCATCCGTGACTGGGTTCCAAAGTCTCGATTGCTATCTGAAAATATGACATCTTCTATGACCAGTGTGCGTGCTCCGATAGAAGACTTATCCGCTATCGAAAGAACCATCAATGAATACGAAATCGAAACTGTTTTTCATTTAGCCGCCCAGACTATTGTCGGTACTGCAAATCGCGATCCAGTCGGAACTTTCGAAACAAACATAAAAGGAACATGGAATCTATTAGAAGCATGCCGCCGAATAGGTTCTGTAAAAAATATCGTAGTAGCTTCAAGTGATAAAGCGTATGGCATTCAGGAAAATCTCCCCTATGACGAAACAATGAATCTTAATGGCAATTTTCCTTATGACGTATCGAAGGCTTGTACGGATTTACTCGCTCAATCGTATTATGCCTCATTCGAACTTCCAGTTTGCATTACTCGATGTGCAAATTTTTATGGAGGAGGGGATCTGAATTTCAATAGGTTGGTACCTGGAACAATTATGTCCTTGCTTCGTGGAGAAAATCCTATTATACGCTCAGATGGAAGCTATATTCGAGATTATCTTTATATTAAAGATGCAGCTAGAGCATGCATGAAACTTGCTGAAAAAATGGAAACATCTGAGATTAAAGGTGAGGCCTTTAACATTAGTAGTGAAGTCCGATGTAGAGCTGATGAATTAGTTCATCACATCACTACAATTATGGGATTAGAAAATCTACAACCAATAATTCAAAATCAAGCTAGTAGAGAAATACCTCATCAATATCTATCATCTAAAAAATCAATGGATTTATTGGAATGGAAACCTGCATACTCTCTTGAACAAGGCCTTATCGAGACAATCTATTGGTACGAAAAATTCTATAAGGAGAATTAGCAACATGATTGAAGGCGTAATCATTACACCTTTAAGGCGTATCCCCGATGAAAGGGGAATGGTGATGCATATGATGAGAAAAACCGATCATCATTTTTCAGAATTTGGTGAAATCTATTTCTCCACAATATATCCTGGTGTAGTAAAGGGTTGGCATTTACACAAAAAAATGGTTCTGAATTATGCAGTAGTTCACGGGATGATTAAACTTGTCTTATATGACGATCGTGAAAATTCTCCAACAAAAAATGAAGTCCAGGAAATATTCTTAGGTGAAGAAAATTATTCTTTGGTTACTATTCCTGCAAATGTATGGAACGGTTTCAAAGGAATTGGAACAAAAGATTCTATTGTGGCAAATTGTTCAACTATCCCCCACGACCCAGAAGAAATTGTTCGCATGGATCCCTTTGAAAATAATATCCCCTACAATTGGAACCTCAAGAACGGATGAAATGACTTGTCAGCGAATCACTCGAAAACGATATTAATAACTGGAGGGCTCGGGTACCTGGGGGGAAGAATCGCAAATTACATAACTGAAAATGAATCAGAGTACCTACTAAAAATCTCCACCACAAGATCAATCATTAATCAACCAGAATGGTTGTCAAACGCAGAAATAATCCCCCTAGAGCTTAGTAATGTCGATAAAATAACGAGTTCTCTAGCAGATGTAGAAATTGTAATACATCTGGCAGCAATTAATGAAATTGTTTCTGTTGAAAACCCTGAACTCGCTTTTCAGGTTAATACAATAGGAACATATAACTTACTAGAAGGTTGTAGGCGTGCAGGAGTAAAAAAATTTATTTATCTATCAACCATTCATGTATACGGTCCTAATGATGGTGAACCTATCACTGAATCATCGATTACAAAACCCATACACCCCTACGCAATAACACATAGAGCAGCCGAAGATATCGTAAACTGGTATCATAATTCGTATGGATTAGAATCACTCGTATTAAGGCTTTCTAATGGCTTTGGGTATCCAATGGATCCTGATGTAGACAGATGGAGTCTTGTATTCAACGATTTTTGTTATCAGGCAATTAATGATCGTAAAATTCAATTACAGTCAAGTGGCAAACAACACAGGGACTTTATAACTATACACGACATATGCAGAGCAATCGCACATTTCCTAAAGTTACATTCTGAGAAATGGGATAATGGGATTTTTAACTTAGGAGGCGAAAACTCAATGTCAATAATTGATGCAGCTGAACTAGTAAGTAAAGAATATAGCAAACAGTATGGAACTCTTTTAACCATTACAACGGTAAGTGATCAAGGAAAAACATTTCCTAAACCTGTGGTATTTGATATCAGTAAATTGAAGAAAACCGGGTTTACATTACGTAACGATATATCTAATGAAATCCAACAAACTTTTAAAATAGCAGAATTACGTAAGCAAAATTTTTAGCATTCTGATGAAATAAAGAAATAGTTGATTTTATCAGATTCCCAAGCCGTAATATTCAAATCCACTTTCAGTAACAAAATCTCGATCAAGCATATTTCTTCCATCAAAAATTATTGGTGTTTTCATTACTTGAAATAATTTAGACAGATCTTGTTCTTTAAATTGAGGCCAGTCAGTCAAAATCAAAACACCATTAGAATCCACAGCTGCGTCTATTGGATCACTTGCAAACGAAATTAATTCAGAAGTTCCTATCTGGTTCTTGAATACCGGCATTGCTAAAGGATCATATAATCGTAATTTCGCATATTCTTCTATCAATTTATTAATTATGTTAATGGCAGGAGAATTTCGAATTTCATCTGTATTAGGTTTAAACGCCAAACCCCATACAGCAAAACTCATGTCTTTAAGATTTGGTAATGTGTCTTTTATTTGAGATAGATAAACGGTAACTCTGTTATCATTAACTTTTTGAACCTCTTCCAATATGGAAAAATTAACTCCATTGGTTTTTCCAGAATCAATAAATGAATTCAAATCTTTTGGAAGACACTCCCCTCCATAACCGATTCCTGCCTTCAAAAAGTCAGTGCCAATTCTTGGATCAGCCCCTATTGATCTAGATACAGAATCTATATTAGCACCAACTTTTAAGCATAAATCTGAAACCATATTTATAAATGAAAGTTTAGTAGCCAAAAAGGAATTAGCAGCATTTTTCGATATTTCAGCGGAACGTGTATCTGTAAAAATCATTAAATCTTGTTCTTCTTTTCCGATCTTTTGAAATAAAGGCATGTATAAATTAATTATTGTTTCCTTTAAACTCATATCATCTAACCCTACAACAATTCTTTGCGGATTAAAGAAATCTTCTATGGCTTTCCCTTCCCGCAAAAATTCAGGTATAACCACAACATCTACAAATTTATCAGCAGATTGAACTTCTTCATTTTCCTTTGGTTGGGAAAGGATAATGCGAATTTTTTCAGCAGTATTTACGGGGGTTGTACTTTTTTGAATAACAATCTTATAACTTTTTATACTATCTCTTAATTGATATGCTAAATTTTCAATTTGTGAAATATCAGCAGAACCATCCTTGTATTCAGGGGTAGCAACACAAATAAACAATATATCTGCTTGATTGACCGCCCAGTTAGAATCTGAACTAACAACGAACTTGTCTGATTTCAGATGTTTTTTCAGTAAAGAATCCACTCCATCTTCAAAAAAAGGCACATGTCCTTTAGTTAGAGATTCTACCTTACTCCTATCAGAGTCTACACCAATAACATTCCATCCTAAATCTGCAAATCCCAAGGCTGTTGGCAGCCCCACATGGCCTAATCCAAATACGGCAAGCGTCATATTGGTTTTATGATTCATATTTATTAATCCCATATAGCCATTAATAAACTATCTTTAGAAATTCAATAACCCCGAGCTAAATAATTATCATCTAGAAAAAAAGCACCTAAGCATCAGGTTCTAATATCACAGCATTAATAGTTTCATTACTAGAAATACATATCCCATCCGTCCAAAGATCATATTCCCATCTATGTCTTGGACAAATCAAAAACCTCTCTTCTCTGATTTCGCCTTCACTAAGATCTGAACCTTGATGAGGACAATATTTGTCCACAGAATAAAGATTACCACCTGCTTCTACAACTATGCGATCAGTTCTTTGTTCAAGACCTAATAAATAGTTACACAAATGGTTTACATCTTCAACCTCCATTACTACAAAACCAATAACTAGCGTTTGATAAACATCAGGTTTTCTATTCATTATTTCCCTAAAGGTTAGCATCATATCTTCCCAAGTTATTCTTCCTGAAACTGCACGAGATAATTGCCAGCCAGGTACTTTTATCGAATAATAATTTTCATCATAAATCTCTTCAGTCTTTTCTATTTTCTTTGAGAAAAAATCAATTCGAATCCAATCATTTTCAATTTCTGTAGTTCCAAGATAAAGTGGTCTTGTAATTCGATGATTTAGACTAAAATTCTCAATTTTAGCTTCAAGTATTTGAATAAGGTCAGAAAAAAGCTTGTCTGGATCTGTAGGAAAATTTTCTTTTTGAAAACGATTGAAATACTCTGCATATTCCTTTGAATATTTATACACATAGTCTTGGAACGATTCGATTCTTTGGCGTAGATCTAAATCCTTTTTAAAGACTCCAGATTTAACATTAAGCATTTCACCGGGAAGCAATTCATCACATTGGATATTGTCATCTTTAGGATATCGATTCAAGTATTCCAAAAACTCTGGAGCCCTCGGGAAAGGACTGTCTTCCTGAAAATTGATACCCATAAGATTAGAATCAAGGAAAACCGGAGGTCCTGCAGCCGCAAGATAATATTGTGGATTTACCTTTGCAATTACTCGAGCAACGTTAGTAAATTTAGAAAATTTTTTACTTCTAGAAATTCTCCTATATTCCTTTTCGTCATACTGATAACAAACAGGGTGCCAACTGGCACCTGAAAATTGGCAAGAAAAAACATCAGGTCTGCCCCAACGATCAAGAATCCAAGGTATGCGATCATATAACTTGCAATCGTTTATATTTAAAAATGAGCTTTTATCAGATTCAAGTAAGATTCCTGAATCTCTGTTCAGCTCCTGATCATCAACAAAAATAGTTACAGTGCAACCTTCCAGTGAAATAGATTTGCCATCCTCAAATAGAATGAGGGACTTTGAATTAAAATTTTGTATCCTATCCAATAACTCCGTTCTTCTATATTTAGGTATAAGAAAAGTTATTTGACTAGTGTCAATATTATTTAAAGTAAACTCATCGAAATGGTCTTTATGCTCATGACTAATGTACAGATAAAATTCTTTGTCTCTAACTGCAAGTCGATCCTGAACTTCAGAAAGCATATGATGATTTCGCGGGTACTGAAACCAGGAAGAATCAAAGGCACCGAATGGTGATAACCAAGGGTCCATAATCACTACTGACTTTTCAAGTTCAACCATAAATCCTGCATGACCAAGGGATGTAATTTGCATTAAATACTCCATAAACTATTATATCTAGTATGTGCTTTACTGTATGTTAATTTCAACAAAAGATGAAATTATAGAAAGTATTTTATTGAAAACAAGCAATGAAACTCAACTAAATAATTCTTACGTTCGTTTTTTTAGCGTAATAATTCCAGCTTTTAATGCTGAAAAATTTATTTATTCTTGTATAGAAAGCGTACTCAATCAAACATTTCAAGATTTCGAATTAATTATTTGTGACAATGCATCTACAGATGGGACAAGTCAAATAATTAAACAGTTCGCAGGACAAATTAAAATAATAACGCTATCAGAAAATATTGGCCCTGCAGGAGGAAGAAATGCTGGAATTGAAGCATCATCTGGACATTATGTTGCTTTACTAGATGCTGACGATGTTTGGGAGCCTGAAAAATTAGATAAATATTACAAATTGATAAAAAAGACAGGAACAAATTTTGTATTTTCAAAATTTTCTGTTTTTTCGGATGACACTTACAAAGGAATGAGTGTGTCTCCAAGGAAAAAAACAACCACTTTCCCAATTAAAGACCCATTATTGCTTGTCAAAAATTATGTCCCGTGCTCTTCAGTCACTATAAATCGCGAAATTATAAGTAGTAGACCATTCAATGAAGAGGTTAATATTCGAACAACAGAAGATCATTTGTTATGGATCCAATTAAATCAAAATCATACTTTTAGTTATATTGATGAACCTTTAACAAAATATCGAATTCATTCAGAACAAAGTACAAATTCTGTTAGAACTCATGCTAGGTACTTTAGATATTTACAGATAGTTGAGGATACGAACCTATTCGAACCTTGGTATATAGGATACTGTTGGAAGGTAATAAATGTGCAGCTTACTATTCAAAATCGTCAGTGGATTAAAGTTATTCCAGCACTTTTAAAATTTTTGCTAATATCAATTAATCCAAGATTTCAAAAAGTATCCTTTGAGCTCATTACAATGACAATACGACGAGGTCTACAAAGTTTGAAAACAATTTCAAAAATAACAAGTTCTAGTAAATAGCATAATCATGGAATTCGTGAAACTTTTTCAACCATTCTTGATTGCATCAGCTTTAGGATCTTTAGGGCTTCTGACTCTTATGCATATTGCTGAAAAACCAATTCGAGGTTTATTGTTTTTTCTTATTGCCTTTTATCTTTTCCCAACTAGCTTAGGTTTAACTTCACTCTCATGGTGGATATATATTGCAATATTATTCATCACTTTAGTTGGAGCATATACAAGAGAATTAACGTTTCCACTAAAAGACAGGAGATTTCCTAGAATCGCTCTTTCGTCACTGATCATTATTTTTCTTTTTATCACTTCAATTATCATCTCTAGCTGGAATCAGCTTGGGGATCCGATATTTTGGTCGCTGTCAAAAGACGCAGAAGCATTTGTAGCAAGATCATATTATTTTGCATTCATAACAGGATTTATGATTATTTTTACAGTACCAATAATTTTACGTACTGAAGAACAATTCAATGTATTCATGAAGTTATTTTTTATTCTCGGATTAATAATAGCTATTTGGGGAATATCAGAACAAATTGCAGGAATCGAATTTTTTGCTGATTTACGAGGTGGCTTAGTTTCACAGCCAATACGACTTAGCACATTGCCCAATGGAAGTGCTACTTCATGTGCAATTTTTTTACTGGTTCCAGGATTAATTGGTGCATATAAATTAGTCTATGACAAAGAATCACGATCATTTTTATTAACTTTTACAACTCTTATAATACTTACTGCTCTTGTATGGACATTTGCAAGAGCGGCTTTCATTGGAGCCTTTATGTCCTTAGGGATATTAGCTCTTGTAGCTCCAATATCAATAAGACTAAAAACAATATTTATGATGATTGGAATAATAGCAATAATTATGGTTTATTTGTTAGGATTCCGATTTCCAACAAGCAATGACACATTATTAGCCAATCCTTATCTGTCATGGATGCTTGTCGATACTGATATAGAACGCAGAGAAGATACAACTTTCAACCCAATAGACGCCACTGATCTTTATGGAAGATTAGGACGATGGGAACTTGCTTTGGCAACAATGAACGATAGCCCAATTATAGGATTTGGTTTGGGAACAAATGTTCGAGAAGTAAATATTCGTCGATCAATCGGAATAGCAGGTGGTATCGGTAGTATGTTCAGTAGTAATCACAATTCATACATAGACATTGGTATAGATTTGGGAATAGTTGGAATTTCAATCCTATGGTTAATGATATTATGGACTTTTAAAAATTTTATAACTGCCTTTTCGGAAGCCAAGAAAAATAATTTTACTTCTCTCAAGTTTAACTCAATGATTTTATCTTTAATTTTGCCAGCAATTATCGTTACTTATTCTTTTAATAGTGATCGTGGAGTTCCTTTCATATTTTTGGCCTTTGCTCTGTCAATATCACTTCTTAACATCACAAAAGAGAACAGTTTAAACAATGCTCAATTATAAAGCAGAAATAACATATACTAATATGGGTCAAAATCACTAAATGGAACCATTATTATGAAAATTTTATACGTTACAACTGGAGGAGCTCCGAAGGATCAGGATTTCCTAAAAGGAATATTGGATTCCGGACATGAATTACATTATGTAACTATGCGTAAAATTGGGTTAGATTTTTCACTGGAAAGAGCACACAATTATTGCTTGGATGATGAAATTGTTCGAGAAGATTCATGGATAAAAACAACAATATTCAAACATTTGCTTACATTTCTTAAATTTCGAAAATTAGTTAAAACAATCCAACCCGATATCATTCACGCTGGGGTTGTACAAGGTCCCGGATTAATGGCTGTCGCTTCAGGTTTTAAACATATATTACTTATGCCATGGGGTTCAGATATTCTTATACATCCTAAACGAAGCCTACTATTTCGATTGATCACAAGCTTCGTGCTAAAAAAAGCAGCGTTGATTACATGTGATGCTGAAACCGTAAAAAACGAAATTATTAATATTGCAAAAATTCCAGAGGAACGAATCAAGGTAATCCCATGGGGTGTTAATATAGAAAATTTCAAGGAAAATCAAGACAATCGTATTGCTGTACGTAATGAACTTGGATTAACGAATCAAAACTTGGTGCTTATAATGACGCGTTGGTTCCGACCAGTGTATGCAATCGAAGATTTTTTATCCGCACTACCTGAAATCATTCACAATAATCCCAAAGTTATAGCTATATTGGCTGGTTCAGGTCCATTGGAAAATTATCTTCGCCAACTGACAATAGAACTTGAGATCGATAAAAATGTTATTTTTCTTGGATCAATAACTAACGCAAATTTACCTAGGTATTTAAATGCAGCTGACTTATATGTAAGCACCTCACTAAGTGATGGAACATCTATATCTCTTCTTGAAGCTATGTCCTGTGAATTGCCTGTAATCGTCACTGATATTAAAGCGAACACTGAGTGGATAGAAGACAATATAAACGGATATATCGCTCCACCAGGAAATCCAAAATTATTATCAAGTAAAATCACTTTGGCAATAAACAATGAGTTAGCATGGAAAGAAATGGGGAAAAGCAATCGTTTATTGGTTATAAATAAAGCAAATTGGAAAAACAATTTTGATGAAATTGAATCCTTATACCATCAAATAAAACAATAACTTACTACTCATTTCCATCATTTATTTCATAAAATTCATTCGTAACGAAAATGTCTTGTCGAGGTTTATGAAAATACGGATGACTCCAAGAACTTGGTCTGTAAATTATATTTACTTTATTTTGGTCAAACCAACTGACATTGCGATAACCCTCTCTAATCATTTCCTTAGAAGTCATTATTCTTTCATAGGAATCAAACCAAACATCACTTGAATTTGAATAGGTGTATTTCCCAGACATAGTAGAAATTGCCAGGCTATATACAGGATCAACTAAAATTCTTCCATCACGAAGAGGCAAACATAACCCTTCACTCCAACGACTTACTCTACAACCATCATAATCATCTCCTACATGATTTCTTATCCATAGTGCGTCGTTATAATGTTTGTCTGTCACCATCCTATAAAATGATTCATCCATTCTTTGCTCTACCCCACGAAAAAGAACTAAAACTATCAATATCAATGCACTAAAACGACCAAAATACTTAACTCCGTTAATGGCTCCTGGTCTTAACGAAGCTTTCATGTTGTTACTGATTTGATAATTTCGCAACGCAAAGAGAAAATATGCCCCCCCAAAAACCATAAGAATCATTAAAAAGTGCCATCCGCGTCTTGCTAGAACCTGATGAGAAAGAAAAATTCCTTCTATATGTAAAAACATTAGAAAGAAAATTCCAATTGCAGAAAAAACTAAAGCATTCAGCTTCCAATCTTTGGACATAGTCAGAATCAATACACTGAATAAAAACAATAACGTAGGAAAAATTCCATATAGTAAGAATATTTCTTGATAAATTGGATTATGCACTTCGGCAGTATCCGCAAAAAGAATTGAATTAATAGCCCTGAAATCAGTGAAATTTTCCATGTTGCCAGTCCATTTTAAAAATGCCAGCCACCCAATTCCAGGTAAAGATCCAAGAGCTAAAATTCGAGCAAGGCGATTACTCCAAAATCCTGGGCCATTAAGAATAAATATTATCGAGTGTATTCCAAGGATGAATGTCAAATAGAAGGTGCTTGCAGGATGAGTTAGCATAACATAGACCATTAAAAGCCATAGGAACGGAATTGAACGATATGAAAATTCAAAATCATGACAAATCTTAAGTAAAATTGGAACCATAAACATTCCCCATGCAACAGGAACTAAAAACCCCAATCCTAATAAACCATTCGTCGTTGGAAGAAGAGCTGCGAGAAATGCAGCTTCATAACCCCATTTCTTTATTCCACCTATGAAAAAACATGCAAAGACAAAGATCAATGAAAAAAATGTGGGGCCAAGACGAAAAATTGTCATCCATTCTATCCCTGAAATCATCTGAAACTGAGATAGAAATATATGGAATCCAGCTTCTCTATGCCTGGTAACAATTCCATCACTATCATTATTTGCCCATTCACCACCTCCGTACAATGGGTGTGAATACAATGTCAATCCAACATATTGCATTTCTTGGCTATGGTTATAGTGAACCCATTCATCAATATGTACGGGATACAAGAAATCGCGGTGAGGTAAATTTGCAAGAAATATGGTGAAAATAATAAGAATTCCAAAAAGAATTACTTTTACATGGGATTTTTTCGATTCAAGGCTATAAATTTGTTGTGA
>CEUS01108816.1_pt1 | contig 53641 bp, 42 predicted proteins | sample 427031 | NCBI WGS metagenome assembly CEUS01 (sample SAMEA2622837, study PRJEB7988) | marine metagenome | biome: marine biome (ENVO:00000447); feature: marine epipelagic mixed layer (ENVO:xxxxxxxxx); material: "saline water (ENVO:00002010), including plankton (ENVO:xxxxxxxx)" | depth 140 m
GATAATGTGATCCGGATACTAGAATTAGATATCTCGATCGACGCTGAAGCTGATAGTGACTCAAGGTCGATTGAGGAAAATTTGCTCATAGTAAAAGAACACTTAAATAATGTTCGTATTGCAATAAACTAGATTCTACTAATGGAGGAGAATTGGTTAAAACTTTATCTATAATGCCCCCCATAGGTATTAATGCTCCGTGGTTTGCTCTACCAGATACCAACGGTCTAATAGTTTCATTGGACGACTTTACAAATGCTCCTGGCTTACTCGTTGGTTTTATTTGTAATCATTGTCCGTATGTGAAACACCTGAGCTCAGGGCTTGCAGATTTTACTAGTTTTTATATGGGGAAAGACCTGGCTGTAGTATGTATTAGTTCCAATGATGCCGAAGCTTATCCTGAGGACGGTCCAGATATTATGGCTCGTGAGTCAGAGGAGATCGGATATCCTTTCCCTTACTTATATGACGAGGATCAGTCAGTGGCCAAAGCCTATACAGCAGCTTGTACTCCTGATTTTTTCCTTTTCAATAAAGAAAAGGAATTAGTTTATCGGGGTCAGTTTGATGGAAGTCGGCCAGGCAATGAATTGCCTGTGACCGGGGATGATCTGGGGGCCGCAATTGATGCTCTGTTGGAAGGGAATCCGATTCCGGAAAATCAGGTGCCAAGTCTTGGTTGTAATATAAAATGGAAACCTGGAAACGAACCGGAATACTTCACCAGCTGAAATAGTTGTTGAAGGTTATTTAAAGATCTGTTTTTTAGAAAACAATGCGCCGTCGAGACAAAGTGCTCAACGGCGCATTTTATCTGTCGCAACCCAACGCGATGGCCGCTTTTGGTGCGAACAGCTTAGCCGATTCTGCCCCTACAAACTGAAGCGGAAATCGTTTGCCCTAGCCAGGCTCGACAGGATACTTGGAATAGACAATTGATCACCTCCTCATTTAAGTTCAACGTTGGGCTTATCGCCGGCGGGCTCAAAGACCCGCAGTCCGTCACCTTGTCCCCTCTATGGAGACAAATGACGACCCAGGCTCGTACATAGCCAGGGCCAACCTAAAGTGCACACCTTATGATTTCAAGAATAATTTGATCACATAGTGAAATTGCACGTTATGCCACTACGTATGGTGTGTGTTAAGCTTTACGATACGACCAGTGGAATAACCATGTGCTCGCTAATAATGCCAAGGCAATCCAAAGACTCCCCCAGAATACCGGACTGATACCTGTCAATTCTCCAAGCATAGCAGCATCAGAATAGGCATCAGGCCGATCCAGAATATCATTCTTTATGTCTAGGATTGCGTAAAGGCAACTCGTGAGTCCTAGCGTTAGCAGAATCTTTTGATTGATGGCAACTGACAATTTTACAGCTCCGACCAAAATGATCATACCGAATGCTAATCCGAAGCTAAGCCCAAAAATATTCCGGACATAGGCAAATGTCAGAGAAATCACAATAATGCCTATAATGCCTGTAACCCAATGACTTCTGATACGCTTATTCTGTCCTGCGGCTATTAAGAGCGCCCCCCATCCTAGGCTGCCGAGGTATCCAGCTGATAGAGTCGCAAAAATATTTCCACCTGGACAATAGCATGCACCTCCCTCATTAGGATCAAGGGCGATTGCCTCGATAGTTCCCCCTGTAGTTACCGCTACAAGGGCATGGCTGAGTTCGTGGAGCAAAACGACAAATATCTTAAGTGGATATACAGCTAGAGTGTCCCATAGTAACCAGAGAACACTGAAATATAAGGTAAAACTGCTGAGAAAAATGATTTTACGTTGAGTGGTGGCTTTCATAAGCTGTTTTTTGCAAACACTTCTTTAATTATCTATTCGGTCAAATGTCAGGGCCGAGTTTGATTTGATAGATTGACTCAAACAATGATCTGAGCTTAATGATTTCGTTACGGGCGATGATTGCACTCTGAGACGTAGAACCAAGAGCAATACGGGCATTTTTTTTCACTTGAGAAAATTTGAGATCTAGAGTGAATCCGAGAGCTTTGCTCCAACGGAATATTTTGTCATCCAATTCACGAGTTATCACAGCCAGCTCTTCTTCGGGTATCGATACTCCTAGTTTATCTGCCTGATCAAGTGATGCTGGCTCGCTAGTTTGATCGAGGAGTCCTATGAGATTGGCCACTTCTAATACCACATCTGTGCGTACTTCTTGAAAGGGTACATTTTTTTTATCCTCTAGTCTTAAGACGTGGAATCCGTATTGTGTTTCCACTATTGGACTGATCTCTCCCAATTCTAGAGCTTGAGCCGCATTCCAGAATTCGGGAACCCATGATCCTTGACGACCCTGCTGAAGCAGGCCTCTACTTTTCCTTGCCCCAGGTTCCTCTGAAAGTTCTGCGGCAAGCTCGGGAAATTCTTCTCCCTCTCCTAGGCGTTCAAGGACAGATTCTGCCCTGTGTCGCGCTGTTATTCTGTGTTTTTCTGGTTGCCATCGTTCTGATAAGAAAACAATGTGTCGGACGGTTAGTTCAGTGGTAGGATTGGTCATGTAATGTTGCTTAAGCTGTTCGTTGTTGATCCCCTCTTTTTGGATTAACAGCTCGGCTCTGACATGCTTAAGCAGTGCTTCATCTATGGAGTTTTTGATAAGTGGCCTTAATGCAACCTGTGCCTTTCCTTGTGCAACTGAAATTCCAAAAGCAGTAATTGTTGCAAGCTCAATTCTGTGTGAGTTGCTAAGGCCTAGAAGCTCACTTTCTCTGAAAGTTATATTGTCTACTATAAGACCTATATGATCATTACTACATGCTGTGGATGCTGTTAGGGCTAATATTAAACAGGCCTTACTATACATGTTTTCCTAACTGTTATCCGTTATTGATATTGATAATTTCTCTAGTAGATATTCCGCTTTTGGTAAATACTACTGGCAAAACGTCTTTTAGTGCCCTAATTATGCAGAGTTCAATGTATCACCACCACTTGTCCTCATAGGAGATTTGCCATGGATCGCAGAGGATTTCTGAGAGCCGGTGCTATAGCTTCGATTGCTACCACTACGGGAACACCCTCTTCTGGCCATAGAAGAAGTTTGTCTTTTCTCGTTTCACCGTACGGCCACCTAGCTTCAAATGAGCCACTTCGCTTAAATGCAAATGAGAATCCAATGGGTCTCTCAGCAGAAGCACGTGAAGCTGTAATAAGTTCTATTTCGTTGTCGAATCGCTACCCTGATAGCTGGGAAGGGGATCTCTATCCCGCCATAGCGTCAAAAATAGGTGTGCAAGCTAATAACGTGTTTACTGGTGCTGGATCCAGTGAAGTCATACAGGCTACTATACAGGCTTTGGTCTCTCCTAATATGCCATTAATCGTTGCAGAGCCAACCTTCGAAGACGCTATTAGATATTCGGCTAATCATGGTTATAACCTTATTAAAATCCCTCTTGATTTTAATGCTGCACATGACCTGGAACGTATGCGAGATGAGACAGAGCGAACTCCAAGGCCTTCGGTGGTATACATTTGTAATCCTAATAATCCCACTGCAACTCTCACCTCAAGCTCTGAGATAGATTCGTGGATACAGGATGCTCCTCGGTCAGTTTTTTTCATCATCGATGAGGCTTACTACGAACTGGTGGAAGATCCGGAATACTGGTCTGCAATCAAGTGGATTGATGAACGCCCTAATGTTTTGGTGACACGAACTTTCTCGAAGATTTATGGAATGGCAGGCCTACGTCTCGGATATGGGATTGCTCACCCGGCTACAGTTCAGAGGATCAAAGCGTTCATCTCGCAGAGTAGTCGGAATATGCTGGGTATCCAGGCAGGTCTCGCAAGCCTTAATTCTGATGATCACATTGAGCGTACTATAGCTATGAACAATCAATCCCGTAAGATTGCCCAAGAAACTCTGGACAATCTGGGGTTAGAACATTTGCCGAGCCACACAAATTTCCTCATGCATAAGATCAATGGAGATTTAGAGTTATACATAAGACGCTTCTATATGAATGGCATAAATGTGGGCCGAGCTTTTCCACCTATGATGGGCTATAACAGGATATCTTTTGGTTTACCAGAAGAAATGGAACGTTGGGCCGATACGTTGCATTCTTTTCGATCGAAGGGTTGGGTATAGAAGAAAACAAATCAATTCGTCAGGTCTTTATGGGACGATAATGATTGGTCGTGCTACGGACATTGGTTCACGTCCGCTAAGCTCAATTTCTACTGTGAGTGTGTATTCTCCTGGCTCCAGGTCTGGCAAATTAAGTTGGACAGCACGGAATAAAGTTCCGAGAACGTCAGGTCCTGCCTCTTCATATTCCATTACCACAGGTGCGTCAGGTTCTAAGACCCTTAGAAACTGACCCAACTGTCTTAGAAGGCCTTCTCCACCCTGATCGACTCCAATACGCACGCTGGCGGATTCTCCTATACGTAGTCCGTAGAGTTCCCACGCAACCTGGAAAGCTGCACCTGAACGGATGTGTACCGCTGGCATGATCTTTGGCAAGGCTTCGTCCAGTGATTTAGGAAGTCCTCCGCCTCCTTTTAGAATCAATAGATCTGATACAACTGCTAATCCAGGCACTATATCTTCTTGCCAAATTCCATGACGGTCTCGCCACGCTTGCTTAGTGTCTTCGCTGAAAGCCTCGATACCAACTATGTAGCGACCGTTTTTTACCTGGAGCTGGAATGCGCCTTCTGGGCCTTCACCTAGTATTTTGTAGTTTTCTCCAGTTTTGGTGTCGATTAGGAAGAGTCCGGATTTTACCGGACCCATCACTGTGGATTCATTTGACAAGAATGGTTGCGGTTTCTCGATATTCCGCCCGAAGGGATTAAGTCTGGATTGTTTTTCGGCTCTAGTTTCATCGCTTGAAGGCCGCATATTCACAATGCGTGGATTTAGATTGGTTCTGCGGTTATCAACGTCTGGTTTGTTGTCTGTTTCAGGTGCGAAAGCTCCAACTACGAGCAATGAATCTCCCCTGCGGAAGCGTGCCACTTGGGTTTCTAGTTGATTTAAGTCAGGGGCATAGGGTGGGGCGTATCCAGTCCAGGGACGTATTTTCCCAAGAGTCCAATCGTCCGGTGCTATTTGTGCAGGGTCTTCCAAGCCTTCTTTGGGAGGAAGGAACTCCTGACTCTTGGGGTTATGCCTGCCGACAATAGATCTTGTGTCTTGAAGGCCTTGCCCTACTACGCCCCGTATGCGCTCCCAAGCTTTTTCAGCTCCGTATCTAATAGTGAGTTCTTCGATATCATCCGCCCAAGATACTCCATATGCGTTTACTGCCTCTCTTCGCATACGGATTAGGACTTGACGAGCGTATTGTTCGGTCTTGCGGTCGTTTCCTTGGACAATGTAAAGAGGATCTGAGAGAGTCCAAAGCCTGTCTTCAATCAGATTTCTGTCGTCAAAAGTCTCGTATACTTCCATAGCGCCAGGGTCAAGCAGGTAAGTGGGTGTACGGAAGCTTATTGCTACTTCAGGGGGCATCTGTTCTAGTGCTCGCTCGAAAATTTCAGCCGTGAACTCCCAGTCGCCTTGTGCGTGTTTCACGTACCCCAAAAGTGCGGTGCACCACCACTGTTCTCCACGACAACGCCTGATAAGTGCTTCAGCTTGCTGCCAATTTCCCACTTCACCCATGTAATAGACACGTTGTCCCAGGATCCACGAATCGCCTGGGATATCTTTGCTGATCTCAGCAAGTTCGTTGAGGACTTTGACTCGTGCCATTCCGAATTCCACTGGTTCTTCTGGCACTTCCCATTCGTTTTCGTCTTCGTTGTTTCCGAAACGAAGGCAAAAACGACCGATAAGGTCATCGCAACCACCTGGGTATCCCTTGATCTCTGGGGGGATACGCTGTTCTCGATATCTTTCGAAGCGTGCCTGTGTTTCCTTGGCTTTATCTAAAAGATCCAGAGAGTCCGGATTCACACTTTGCCCGTACAAGATAGAGGGAGTAATAGTCAAATTTGCTATCGATAGTACGGATACGACTATTGTCCAGAGATTTATTTGAAGGCCCCTTCCTAATTGGATAATATTTTTTGGGTACTGGGTGTTATTTTTTCCACCTTCCAGTATAGTTGAAGTTCGGTTCTTTTAAAATTCGGTATGCTCATCTTAAGATTATATTTAGTTTTTTAGAAAATTTTAAAAAATCTTATTTGTGTTGTCTATCCAAGTTGTATATTTGTTTTTTATAACAGATAAGAAAGCGGGACAGAGGGGCCATAGCTCAGTTGGGAGAGCGCTGGCTTTGCAAGCCAGAGGTCGCCGGTTCGATCCCGGCTGGCTCCATTTGCTAAGGGCCAGTGTCAAAGAGGTTGTAAATATTGTTGGCTGTGCCTTTTATTGGTTGGTTTCGGTTAATTGAGGAGTAATTATGTATAAGATGTCCTTGATGGTTCTGTATACTCTTACGCTTGCAGTCATTGTATCAGGACTAACGGTCTCCAGTTCAAAAGCACAGGTCACATGCTTTGGGGATCCGACCTGCATACAGCCTGAGACAGGTCATGCTGTTGGTCGTCCGGGTACCCCTAACATAGAAGTAGTTTCACATATTCCTCTTCCAGGGCAGCGTTTTAGCCATGCAGACATCGAGATTGAACAAGATTTAGATCGGCCATTCGCTTATATAGCACAGCGTTTTGGTGCATCTGGATTCTATGCTATAAGCATCAAGGATGAGCGTAATCCTAAGGTGATATATCGCTATATCGTGGATGATCCTGATCTTCATCTTGGAACAGGATGCCTTGATGTCAAATACGCAAAGGCAGAAGGAAGATATTATTTGGTCGTGTCCTGCCAATTCGGACAGGGTGGTCCCGACAGCGACCTGGGAGCTATGGTATTTGATGTTACTGGACTTCCAGATGCATCTACAGTGAAAAAAGTGGCAGATATCAGGGTTCCGGGTCTTATCGGGGGGTTCCACAACATTTTCACATATAAACACTCCAACGGCCGTTCTCTTCTTTTAGCAACCACTCAGTCGAAAGATGCCTTTATATATGATATTGCCCAATTAGTAGCAGGTAATGAGGATCCTGTTTCAGCGATATCAGTTCCTGAACCTTCAGCCACTCGTAGCCGCCAATGGCACGACATGTATGTTGGATTTCTTCCTGATGCCGAACAAGATCGATTTTACGGTGCAGGCACGGGAGGATTTCACGTCTTCGATATGACCGATGTAGAAAACCCTCGGTTGCTCACTTCAGTTACTGGTGTTCCGGGAGTCCAGAACGGACACACATTTACTCCCACCCCTGATGGACGCTATGGGATTGGTATGCCTGAGCCCACCTATCAGCATTCACCGGTAAGATTTTTTGATCTACAGCCGGATGGGCCAGGAGGTAGCACTCCTAATGTTGTTAGGGGATCTGGGATAGGAGCTTGGATCGCCAAGTTTGGAGGTGCGACCCATAACCATGAAATTCGTTGGCCATATGTTTTTATCTCAGCTCAAGATGATGGGCTCCAGATTGTTAATATGACCGATCCGACTAGGCCTTTTACGGTTGGCTATTACAACACTCGACAAGGTCCTATGTTAATTGAGATTAATCCATTTACTGGTGTCGGAGAAAGACCAACTCAGGCCACTACGGGCAACATTTACGATGGTGCATGGGGCGTCGATGTTCGGAATAAGGATGGCCTTATCGTGGTGAGTGATTTCAACACTGGATTTTGGGCATTCAGGCTAGAGGGATTCCAGGGATGGAATGGGAATGATTGGGGCATGCCAAACATTTCCAGCGCTCAATTCTGGGATGATGGCCCCAATCTACCACAGATAATTAATTAGGCTATAAAAGCTCCCAACCAAAGGGACATATGAATATCTATCATGTTCTCAAAATTGCTTTAGCTCTGATTGGCATAGGGTTTTTATTTGCTAGGCCGGTCTCTGCTCAGGAGAATGCCGAAAAGCGAGGAAGCGACAACATTACTGTTGTTGCTCACTTGCCCCTAGGAGAGTTCAGAACTATATCCGATGTGGAAGTAGAGCAGAGTATGTCTCGCCCATACGCTTATGTGGGCCGTCAATTGGCAAGTGGTAGGCCTCCGGAAACTCGGGTAGAGCGAGGCATGGATGTTATTGATATCCATGATCCCAGCAATCCTAAGGTTATCCATCGGTGGCGTATCGAAGATCCTGATCTACATGTAGGAGGTGGTGGCAAGGACATCAAGACCTTTAGTTGGGATGGCAGACACTATGTGGTTCTTTCCACTCAGTTTGGTCAAGGTGGGCCTGACGGAGATCTAGGGGCTATTATTTTTGACGTTACTGATATTTCGGACACGCTTACAGAGGTAGCTAGAATTCAGGGTCCTCTCGAGCGTGGAGGTTTCCATAATATTTATGTCTATAAACACTCAAATGGCCGTGTGCTATTATTCGCTACTGTATCTGCTCCCCACGCCAATATCTACGATTTAGGATATGTGGTTGAGGGACGAGTAGATGAAGCCTTGGTGGCTAATGTTCCTGTCCCCGAGTCCAGCCAAACGCGGGGAGGACGTGGATATCATGATTTCTATACGGGGTATCACGCTGATAGCGAACAAGACCGCTTCTACGGTGGCGGAACTGGTGGATATTATGTCTACAATGTCACCGACCTGGAAAATCCAGAACTACTTGTAAGCCTAACAGGGATCAACGGGGTCAGGCGTGGACATACTTTCACACCGTCACCAGATGGGCGATACGTGGTTGCAGAGACCGAATATCAGTATGCCCCGCTTCGGATATTTGACCTAAAACCTGGCCTGGACGGTGAGGTTGTAAACATCAACAGACCTATTTCAGCGTGGACACCTAACTGGCAAAACTTAGTTCATAACCATGAGGTTCGTTGGCCGTTAGTTTTTGTTTCTGGGTACCGAGATGGATTACAGGTTTTCACCCTCCAAGATCCTAAAAACCCTAAAACTGTTGGCCATTACGATACTGACATTGGTCCAGAAGAAGGTGTTCCTATAACGAACGGTGCCTGGGGCGTAGATGTGCGAAACAGCGATGGATTAATCTTAATATCTGATATGTCGACCGGTCTTTGGCTTTTCCGCATGGAGGGTTTTAAAGGATGGAATGGCCTGGATTGGGGAATGCCGAATATTTCTAGCGAGCAGGACTTCGATAACGGACCTGCTGTTCAGGCGATAACGCGACAGTAAATTGCAGGTGTGATTTAGTTATTGCCCTTTATTAGAATTCAAGACTAAAATGGTATTTCCAAAGTGATTGAGTGGCCATGTCGTATGGTTGGACACTCAACCGCTAAGAATCGAATGAGGTGATTTATGAGAATCCAACAAACCGGGTTGCTCGTCATTACAATGACGAGCTTAGCTCTTGTTTTTGCAAATTCATCCTTAGCCCAAGAAAACGCCGAGAAGCGTGGTAGCGACAATATAGAAGTTGTTGCTCATACTCCTCTGGGGCCAGAAGTGTCTGACATCGAGATCGAACAAGACATGGATCGTCCTTTTGCATACGTAGCTCGGCAAAATAGGGGTCTGGATATCATAGATCTGAAAGATCCTTATAATCCTGATGTTATTTTGCGGTGGAGCTTTGACGACCCAGATTTACATATTGGTTCTGCGGGCAAGGACATCAAGATTTTCGAGTATAATGATCGCAACTACGTAGTCCATTCTGTCCAATTCCGTCAGGGTGGTCCTGATGCAGATCTTGGTGCCGTTGTGTTTGATGCTACTGGTCTGCCAGATGTTTCTACCTGGAAAGAAGTGGGCCGAATTCAGGGGCCGGCTGAAATTGGTGGATTTCATAACATTTATGTATATAGGCATACCAATGGGCGTCCTCTGCTATTTGCTACTGTGTCTGGTCCGTATGCAAATGTTTATGACTTAGGCCATGTGGTCGATGGAAGGATTGATGAGGCCTTGGTTGCACAGGTTCCAGTCCCAGCGTCACAGGCAGTTCAGGGTTCTCGTGGATACCATGATTTCTATATAGGCTATCATGCTGATAGCGAACAAGACCGCTTCTACGGTGGTGGGACTGGCGGATATTATGTCTACAATGTCACCGACCTGGAAAACCCAGAATTACTTGTAAGCCTAACGGGGATCAATGGAGTTAGACGTGGACACACATTCACACCATCATCTGATGGCCGTTATGTCGTTGCTGAGACTGAATACCGATATGCACCGCTTCGGATATTTGACCTAAAACCTGGCTTGGACGGCGAGGTTGTAAACATCAATCGACCTATTTCTGCGTGGACGGCTAACTGGCAGAATCTTGTGCACAATCATGAAGTACGTTGGCCGTATGTTTTCGTGTCCGGTTACTTGGATGGACTCCAGGTTTTCACCCTCCAAGATCCTAAAAATCCTAAAACCATTGCTCACTACGATACATACCTAGAAACCGAAGAAGATAAAGAACGTGCGATGAACGGTGCCTGGGGTGTGGATGTGCGTAATGCGGATGGCCTTATCGTAATGTCTGATATCGAAACGGGATTTTGGGCTTTTAAGATGGAAGGTTTCAGTGGTTGGAATGGCCTGGATTGGGGTGTGCCAAACATTTCTAGTGTTCAGGACTGGGATGGCGGACCTGCTGTACAGGCACGGACTCGTGATTAATTGTTTGAGAATAGAAAATTATCGATACGACGCTACAATGAGGACTGATTTATAGGAGTTTATACCTTGAAACGGTCTCGTTACCTAGTTTTTAAGCAATCGGGGTAACGAGACCGTTTCTTGTGTCCTGACATTATATCCATCAGCTTTTATCAAGCCAGGTAGTATCAGTCCCAAGGTTGATAGCGAGATGTTCTCCTTCCTCTCCTGGTGCTGATCCGTGCCAGTGTTCTTCCCCAGGATCTATGACGACCACATCTCCAGGTTCCAATAGGATTTCGGATCCCTGGCGGTTTGCCACTAAACATATGCCACTGAGGCCAAAAAGTACTTGGATGTCATTATGTAGATGCCAATTGGTCCTAGATCCTTGACCAAAAGTGACTCTGTATAGGCGTGCTGGCAGGTCATCATCACGTCCTAAGATACGCTGCATGGAGGCTGGTAAAATGAAATTGTTTTTGTCAGCTTCGCTGTGAGGTAAATTGGTAGCCTTGATTGCCTGCATATGGTATGCCTCCCTAGTTAGCTAATTGGCCTAGGAATGACACCTTCAGGTCCATTATCCCAGTCTTGTACGCTTGAGATGTTTGGCATTCCCCAATCGTTTCCGTTCCAGCTATGAAAGCCGTCCATCCTAAATGCCCAAAATCCGCTGCGCCCGCTTGTGACGATCAAGCCGTCGGCGTTGCGAACGTCCACTCCGAATGTCCCGCCCATACCTGGCCCTCCAGGAATATCGGGCAACTCGAAGGTATCGTAATAGGCTACTGTATATGGATTGGTGGGATCTATCATGTTGAATACTTGTAGGCCATCTCTGTATCCTGATACGAAAACGTACGGCCAACGAACTTCATGGTTGTGCACAAGGTTCTGCCATTTAGCAGTCCAGGACCCTATAGCTCGTGTTATTGTCGGCACTTCTCCGTCCAGGCCAGGTTTAAGATCGAAGATCAACAGAGGTGCGTGCTGGTATTCCATTTCACCCACGGCATACCGTCCATCTGGGGATGGAGTGAATGTGTGTGCGATGTCCACACCGGGGAAATTAGTTACCGAAGTCAGAAGCTCGGGTTCATTTAAGTTGGTTACATCGAAAACGTAATATCCATTCAACCCCGATCCATAAAATTTGTCTTGTCCTGTCCCAGGGTCGAATGCCACGTAGTAATCATGATATCCTCTCCATCGGTATTCTTTTGGTGTTGGACGGGGGACTTCAGCAATGCGTGCATCCTCATTGCCCTTCAAAACCATATCCATATCGTATACGAAAGCCGATGTGGCACTGAGCAGGGCACCAAATAGTAGAACTTGTCCGTTCGAGTGTTTGTACAAGAATATGTTATGGAATCCACCAGGAACTAAAGGCTCACGTATACGAGCCACTTCACGTACCTGCGAGATGTCAGGTAGTCCGGTAACATCGAAAACGATGACCCCGAGATCATAATCCGGTCCTGACTGACGGAACTGGAAAGACTGTACGTAATAGTATTTACTATCAAGCTTGAAGTATTTTCCATCTAATGCACTGCCCTGATGTAGCTCTGCATTCTCAATCTGCCAGGTGTATATTTTTTGGGGATTGTCGGGATCTTCGAGGCTCATAATATCAAAGCTTGCCAAGCCACCTCTACTTACGTAAGCATATGGGCGGTCAAGGTCTTGCTCTATCTCGATGTCTGTGGCTCGTCCTGGAAGATGTCCTAAGATCTTGATATTAGAGCTACCCTGTTCTCCGGGGGCTGGGTAGTAGTCCTGTGCCTGGATCAATGATGGCCCTACTAAAACGAGTAGATATCCAACGAGGGTAGCGGGTTTCCAGGATAACGAGCTTTTGCTCATTTTTGCCTCCCGATTTTTACCAATAAGTATGGTATGTATTTTCTTATGCTCAAGAAGTACTGGATAGCATGCATCACTTAACGGATGTGCGCCAGTAGGTTAGTGTGTATTGATAGTCAGCGGACGGGTGTATTTTTTTGTTATGAAACACTGGGAGGTGGCCGGATATCGTATATTAGGCTAATTATGGGAGCGGTCTATAACCCATTTTACCCAGGATATCTTCACCTTTAGTAAGAGGATTTGAATCCATGAAATTAGCGTCCACGATCTTAACTCTTTTCATGATTTTGCCCACAATTACAGCGTCACAGGGTCTGCCATCTCCGGAGCGTACCCTGCCGGAGAACCGTGTCCTCACACACAGAGAGCAAGCGCCTATAGTCCGTTCTCGTATAGCCAAACGCTTCGAGACAATTCTCCCTGAGCTGATGCGTCGAGAGGGTATAGATATGTGGATCATGGTAACGAGGGAGTACAACAACGATCCCGTATTCCAATCTATGTCCCCGCTAACCACCTATTCTTCTAGGCGCAGGACAATTCTAGTTTTCTATGACCGAGGCGAAGAATTTGAGATTGAAAGACTTTCGATCGGACGCTTTGACTACGGTGGCCTCTTCGCTTTAATACCCACGCAAAACGATGCTCAGTACGAGGGGCTCCGTCAGGTGGTTTCTGCGAGAGATCCTCGCACCATAGGTATTAACATTTCCCAACACTGGAACCATGCCGATGGCCTTACTGCCAATGAGCATAATAATCTGAAGGAAGCTCTAGGGCCTAAGTACACATCTCGACTGGTATCCGCTGAGATGCTCGCCGTGGGATGGTTGGAGGTAAAGCTCCCAGAAGAGACTGATCAATACCGCTCCGTTATGAGAATAGCTCATCAGATAATCGCTGAAGCGTTTTCAAACAAAGTGATAGTGCCAGGGATCACGACTACCGAAGACGTTCGATGGTGGATGCGCCAGCGTGTGGCTGAGCTGGGACTTGGACAGTGGTTCCACCCCTCGATTCGGGTACAGCGCATGGGTGGAACACCTGGAGCTGGGACTTATGGTGTTCCAATACAGAGAGGGGATATGATTCACACTGATTTTGGAATTGTCCATCTGGGATATTCTACTGACACACAACATAATGCATATGTGCTATTACCTGGTGAGAATGATGCACCGGCTGGACTCAAGGCCGGACTCGCTGCTGCTAATCGCTTACAGGATCTCAATATGGAGTATGCCAAAATTGGTGTAACGGGTAACCAGGCTTTAGCCGGTGCTCTAGAACAAGCGAAAAGGGAAGGCTTGAAAGCTTTTATCTATTCCCACCCAATAGGATACCATGGTCATGGGGCTGGGCCTCCAATTGGCATGACCGACTATCAGGATGGTGTACCTGTGCGTGGCGATGCAGTTTTGCGTCCGAACACATGGCGATCTATTGAGCTAAATGTCAGGCTTCCTGTGCCCGAGTGGGACAATCAGGAAGTGCACTTCGCTTTAGAAGAGAATGCTGTACTAGCTGAGGATGGCTGGCATTGGATAGATGGAAGGCAGTCGAAGTTCTATCTGATCAGGTAAAACCATCTATGTCAAGCAGCCAGCTGACCCATAAGGTCCGAAGCCGCAATTACGCCGTTTCCACTCGTCAAAGAATGCGATGTGGGAGTCTACAATGCGGTGCATAGCCTCTTCGTTTGGCTCTAGCGATGACTCCCCGCGCTCAGAGGTCCCGCCCAGAATGATGCCATCGCTCCTAGGGTACATGTGGATTGAGAATTCGTCAGCTTCACGTTCTCTGCTGGGAATACCGCCGAATGTAGCATAATTGACTTCAGGTTGAGGCACCATAACGGTGAGTTGACCCTTAACGGGGGTTAGCTCTTCGTCACCAAAGAGGGTCTTTGCGCCTAGCCCTGTACAATTGACTACAGTCTGTTCTTTCAGAGTAGCGATATCTTCTGGTGTATCAAACTTCCGTATGACGATATGGCCACCGGAGATCTGAAAGTCGTTCATGAGAGCGTCAAGGTAAATGGATGGCTCGATTCGCATGGATGGCCTGGAGGTAGCATAAAGTGACGGGAATGGATGTTCTCCGGGTTGCAATAGAATGCGACTGGGACGGTAAGACTCGGGTAGAAGTCTCCCAGTATTTTGGGATGCCTCGGCCGAAGGCATACCATCCATCATAGCCGAAGGTATCTCATCCATCATAGAGTAACTGTTGATCCAGGATATTCCGTACTTATAGCCCACTAAGAGCTGAAGTTGGTTGTAAGAAATGTCTACAGCTCTCCTGAACTGGATGTCCCACTGGGGAGTGCGTCCTCCGATTCCGATTAACCCAGAAGTTGGAGTGAAGCTGGCCAGTGACATATTGGATGTTGTATTTGGTGGTACATTCATAGCATAGATGGTGACATCAAAACCCATTCGTTGCAGTTGTCTTCCGGTTGTCAAACCCGCTACTCCACTACCAATTACCGCTGCAATGCGGGATTCTTGTTCGAGTGCCATTTCGGCAGCGAGGAACCCTGTGCCCCAGGACAGAGACATGCCTGCTCCACCATGTCCATAGTTATGGATCAGGGTCTTCTCGTCGAATCTTTCAGCCTTAACTACAAACCCGGAGCGCCGAAAAGGACGAAGTCCCACAGTAGTACGGATAACTCGGTCCCAGCTCGCATCGACGGGAACAAGCCCGTAGAGGGAAGGATTTATTCTTGTAATCTCGCCTACCGTAGGGCCGATTTTAGAAAAACAGCCGCCTACACCCAATCCCAAAACTCCCATTCCACCAATTTTAAGCAGCGTCCGCCTATCCATAATCCACACCTCTTCTAGAGGCTATTCCGGCCTCCTCATCTACCCCAAGAAGTATCAATCCGCCTACTATGAAGAATACTAGAATAATCGCTACCCCTAAACGCTGATTGCCGAATAAGCTTATAGCTAATCCGTATAGGAGTGGACCCAGGAAGGACATAGCTTTTCCTGATAACGCAAAGAATCCATAGAATTCCGTTTCTTTGTCCTGAGGAACGAATCTTCCTAAAAGAGAGCGACTGGCAGCCTGATTCGGGCCTACGAAAACTCCTACCATCAATCCAGCAAGGAACATTGATACCTTATGCTCAGATGGTGCTATGGCTGCCCATAGGGTTGCAAGAGATAAACCGACCAAAGATATGAGTATAGTTTTACGGCCACCGACCCGGTCGTCTAAAAATCCCATAGCGAACGCTCCTAACCCAGCTGTGACATTGAGGGCCAAACCCCAGAGCATGACCTCGGTTAGTGTAAATCCGAAGACCTCAGCCGCATACAGTGGGCCGAGAGCGAAGATGGTAATCAGTCCGTCATTGTAAAACATTCGAGCAATCAGCAGTCGCACAATATGTGTGTAGTGTTTGATATCACGTATAGTATCGGTTAGTTGGGCGATGGTGCCCCTAAGAAGTTTGCCTAGAGACAAATGATTTTGTTGTTTAGGCTTGGGTTCCGGAACCCATAGGAACATTGGTATAGAAAATACTGCAAACCATACCGCAACTACTAATGTGGTTGCCCGTATGTTCTGGAAGGAGGACGCCTCTCCGGTTTCAATCCCAAACCATGGGTTCTCAGTTTGAACAAAGCCCACCATAGCTATTGCCATAGCTAGCAGGCCTCCTAGATATCCGAGAGACCATCCGTAGCCAGAAATTTTACCGATGTTGTCAGTCTTCGAGAGATCGGGCAGATAGGAATTATAGAAAACGCCAGACAACTCAAATGCGATGTTGCTGACTACGAAAACCACAAATGCGAACATCACTTGGCCGGGAGTGGGAAAATAGAGCAGAGCACTCCCCAGTATAGCTACACCAGTGCTGACTAACATCAGGATTCTCCGGTGTCCTCCGTGGTCGGCCAGCGCACCGAGAAAGGGTGAGGCAATGGTGACTATTATGGCGGTGAGGGCTATCCCGTTAGCCCAGATTGCAGTTCCAGTGTTACCGTCTGAAACAATCTCTTGTGCGAAGAAAAAAGAATAAATGAAGGTTACGATAAGGGTAGTGAACGCTGAGTTGCCAAAATCGTATAAAGCCCACCCCCAGATAGCTTTCTTATCTGAATATGTTTGAAGGGGAGCTTCTAAGGGCAATCATTCCTCCGATGAGCTTTATTGATTAGTCGTAAGTATTTTGTTCTAAGAGTGGTTAATTCTATCGTGAGTAAGCCTTCGATGAAAAGAGATCAGGGATAACAACTAGTATGATAGTACAGATTCAGGGCTGACGAATAATCTTTTCTCTCTTACATTCTCGTCCAGCTGTTTGTTAGCCTGAATGACCCGTATTTTCTTGTTGTGGTTTGAGTTAACCTGAAATCCTGGTTGTACTATGAGCGCAATCATACCTGCAATAATTGGTCTAGTATCTTTGGGTGTCGGCTATCGTTTATACTCAAAATTCATAGCTGATAAGATCTATCAGCTTGATCCGGACTTCCAAACCCCATCCCACACCATGCGGGACGATGTGGACTATTTACCCACCGACAAGGTCGTCCTCTGGGGTCATCACTTCACATCGGTGGCCGGTGCAGCACCCATAATCGGTCCTGCGATCGCTGTAATATGGGGATGGTTGCCTGCCTTCATCTGGGTTGTGGCTGGCACAATGTTCTTTGCGGGGGTGCACGATTTTGGTGCGATCTGGGCTAGTGTGCGTAACAGAGGAATGTCTCTGGGTGCTCTTACGGGTGAAGTAGTAGGTTATAGGGCTCGTACCCTATTCATGATAGTAATCTTCCTGCTACTGCTGATGGTAAATGCTGTTTTTGCTGTGGCGATTTCCAATGCCTTCGTTAAGACTCCAAGCAGTGTAATACCAGCCTGGAGTGCCATAGCGGTTGCTCTTGTAATCGGTGTGACGATCTACAGGCTTAAGAAACCGATCCTGTGGCCCACTATAGTGGGCACTATTCTTCTCTATGCCGTAATATGGCTAGGAGAACTCGTGCCGATCACCTTACCGGATACATTTTTTGGTTTGGCACAAGGTCCCCAGTGGATTATCGTGCTGTTCATATATGCTACCATAGCTTCACTCCTTCCAGTTTGGTTACTCCTACAGCCAAGGGATTACATCAACGGCATCCAGCTCTTTATAGGATTAGGTCTGCTTTTCACTGCAGTTTTCCTTGCTAATCCTATAATCGTTGCTCCGGGCTTAAATCAGAATGTGCCCGATGGAACGCCTCCGCTATTTCCTCTCCTATTTGTAACGATTGCCTGTGGTGCTATTTCAGGTTTTCACGGGCTTGTGGCGTCAGGAACTACCTCAAAGCAGTTGGATAAGGAGCCGGATGCCCGCTTTGTCGGGTATGGGGGTTCTATGGGTGAGGGGCTCCTGGCACTTTGTGCTATAATCGCTGTGAGTGCAGGATTTGCTAGCAGGGAAGAGTGGGTTGCCACATACTCAAATTTCGGCACCACGGGAATAGACACCTTCGTAGTTGGAGGATCAGCGATTGTGTCTACAGGTATTGGTTTGCCCGTGGAGTTTGCTGCCACTCTACTCGCTGTCATGGCAGTGCTTTTTGCAGGAACGACGATGGATACAGGTGTACGGCTTCAACGTTACATCATCCAGGAATGGGGTACGATATATAACCTACCAATCCTCCAGAATGGCTATATTGCTACTTTCATTGCCGTGGGGGCATGTCTCGCACTGGCATTCGGGGCCGGGGGTACTGATGGGCAAGGAGGAATGCTCATCTGGCCGCTTTTCGGTACTACTAATCAGCTTTTGGCTGGACTGACACTGCTTGTGATTAGCGTTATGCTAGTCAAGCGTGGGCGGAGATACACATTCACTCTCGTGCCTATGATATTTGTTACTGTTATGTCATTTCTGGCTGCAATATATCAACTTTGGGATCTATTCAGCAGCGAACGTTACTTTCTGGCCACGTTAGACATTCTGATAGTAATAGCGGCAATTCTTGTTATTTTGGAGTCAACGTCGGCATTCTTGAGAGAACGCAGGCAGGCATCTCAACTTACTGTATCCTGAGTCCTGTGTATCGAAGACAACAATGAAGATGTTCGACATTAGAAAGAATCTTGAACGTGCTAAATACCTGGCGTCTGAGTTCTACAATGCACCCTACAGGGGTGCTATTGCACGAGCTAAACGCGATGAAGACGACCTCTTTATGCTGTTAGTTTTCTCGGAGTTAATGGGGGTTCCCAATCCAGCTAGCTATTATGCCCTAGAGCTTCAGCCCATCCTGTTGGATCGGTTCCATGAGTGGCATGTCCGCATGGGTATGGAGCGTTCTCCTCTTGACGAGTTCCGGTGTTGTTGACATATGCCAGGCGATTAGTCCCTCCCCACGATATGTGTGTTGGGTCTCTAAGTATGAGGTTTTAGCATACTGTGAGAAGTTTGCTCGACAAGCGCATTATCTTTGTAGGTGGCAAGGGAGGGGTGGGTAAAACCACGACTGCGAGTGCCATGGCACTCATGGCGGCCGATTCTGGCCGTAAGGTTCTAATTGTTTCCACCGATCTTGCACACTCTCTAGGAGATGTTTTTGGAGTCCGAATAGGCAATAGTGAAACATCTCTAGCTAAAGGATTATGGGGCTTAGAGATTGATCCATCTACTGAAGCTGATCATCACATCCGATCTGTGAAAGCAAGCTTGAAACAGTTAGTGGCCCCAAAGATGTATGGGGAAATCGATCGTCAACTTGATTTAGCAAAAGATGCCCCGGGAACTGTTGAAGCTGCTGTATTAGAGCGTATGGCTGAACTTATGGCGGATGCTATGGATCGTTTTGATTTAGTAGTTTTTGATACAGCACCCACTGGCCATACTATCCGGTTGCTGTCCTTGCCTGAGATTATGGCCGCCTGGAGTGATGGGATGCTTAAACATCAAGATAAGTCAAAGAGGCTGGGACAGATTCTAAATATTTTCAAAAGAGCTCAGCCTGAAGAATATGAATTAGGGATGATGAGTGGTAATAATGATGAAGATGGGCAATCTCGTTATGATCGGATCAACGAAATCTTGCTGACAAGAAGGAGAAAGTTCTACCGTGCACGTGATCTTCTGACAGACTCAGATACTACTGCGTTCCTGCTTGTTATCAATCCGGAGCGACTGCCAATTCTTGAGAGCAAAAAAGCCTTAAGCCTGCTACAGAAATTTGATGTTCCGGTGACGGCCATGATTGTCAACCGGGTACTACCTGATGATGTGGAGGGAGATTTTCTATCTAGGAGACGATTACAAGAGCAAAAATACATGGATGAGATTGACCGTGAATTCGCTATCCTTCCACGGTTTTCTTTGCCTCTCCTGTCTCACGATGTCCAGGACGTCGATACATTACGGTGGATTGGAAACCTCCTTATTCCGGAGGCCAAAGAGCATACATCTTGAAAGTGCTTAAGACTCCATGATCATACTACGCAGTGTTGCCAATTTCGTTGATCAACTTAATGAACGCATTGGAGAGATCATCCGATGGTTCACTTTGATCATGGTGCTACTGGGATCGTTCAATGCGCTTGCTCGTTATGCAACACGTTACACTGACTTATCTCTTAGTTCTAACGCATATCTCGATCTCCAGTGGTACTTATTCAGCCTAATTTTTCTCCTGGGGGCAGGATACGGACTTAACAACGATTACCATGTTAGAGTCGACGTTCTCTATGCAAAGCTAGGATGCAAGGGAAAGGCTTGGCTGGATCTTCTGGGGACATTGTTCTTCCTATTACCTTTCTCACTTGTCATGCTCTGGGTCTCCTGGACGCCGGTCTGGAATAGCTGGGCGATCCTGGAGGGTTCTCCGGATCCAGGGGGGCTCCCACGTTATCCTATTAAGACCGTAATCCTTGTGGCATTCATCCTGCTTTTTCTTCAGGGGGTCAGCCATGTGGTCAAGCAAATTGATATTATCTGGGGATCCAAAGATGGGATGCATCCTAGGGATACGGACGGATCAGGTTTCAATCCTACCTATCCAGAACAATTGGAAGCCAGCAGACTAGATGATTCAGATCCTCTTGCTAGGGATTTATCTTAGTGGGCGACGTATGGGGTCCCGTCATGTTTCTAGGAGTCTTGGCTCTGATTTTTACCGGGTATCCGGTCGCATTTGCTTTGGCAGGATCTGCTCTCATGTTCTCTCTTATTGGCACTTTGGTCGGAGACTTTGATCTAATCATCCTTCGTGCACTTCCTGAGCGGACTTTTGGGGTTATGTCTAATTACACGCTCTTGGCAGTTCCTTTCTTTATTTTCATGGGAACGATCCTAGAGAAGTCAAACCTCGCTGAAGACCTATTGGAGACAATTGGAATTTTGTTCGGAAGATTCCGAGGAGGGCTAGCTTTGGGTGTGATCGGTGTGGGAGCATTATTAGCAGCCGCCACAGGAATAGTTGGAGCGTCAGTTACGGCAATGGGCCTTATCTCTCTGCCCATAATGCTCCGCAATGGGTACAAGGATGACCTAACCCTGGGAGTTATCACTGCATCGGGCACCTTAGGCCAGATTATACCACCTAGTATTGTTCTAATTGTTTTGGGAGATCAAATGGGTGTGTCTGTGGGATCCCTGTTTCAGGCCGCCTTAGTGCCGGGCTTAATTCTCACTGTGGCTTACTCACTATATGTGGTGGGTGTAGCTATCGTAAGTCCAGAATCAGCACCGGCTATGAAAGAAGCACACAATCTGAGAGGTCTCTCTCTGTTATATCGTGTCGCAGTTTCTCTGATTCCTCCTCTTGCTTTAATACTCGTTGTGTTAGGAAGTATCTTTGCTGGTGTGGCTACACCGACAGAGGCTGGTGCCTTGGGTGCGGTAGGAGCTATGGCTTTGGCGGCCGCTAATAAACAGCTACCTATAGTTTCTCTCCAGGCAGCCATGAAAGAAACCACACGTCTAACCATTATGGTGGTCTTCCTTCTTATTGGTTCTACTTTGTTCACTCTTGTGTTCCGTGGCCTAGAGGGAGACTTGTGGATTTCACGGATATTGTCGAACCTCCCGGGTGGATCTCTGGGATTCCTTTTAGTTGTGAATATTGTTGTTTTCGTGCTTGGCTTCTTCATCGACTTCTTTGAAATCGCATTTATTATTGTGCCATTAGTTGTTGTTCCGGCTGAACTATTGGGGATCGATCTTACTTGGCTTGGGATTGTTCTAGCTCTGAATATCCAGACTTCGTTTCTCACCCCCCCATTCGGATTTTCTCTATTCTATCTCCGAGGGGTTACGCCTGAGGATATTCCCACTACGCGAATCTATAGAGGCGTAGTGCCATTCATTATCATCCAACTTATTGTGTTGTGTGGTCTTGTAATTTGGTTGCTGAGGTGATTGTCTGGATTATCTATAGTTTTGGAAACGCAAATTTGGCATACTCTAGTTCGTTCCGGGAATACTTAAAGCTCTGAGCTCTGAATATTTTCCAGGAATCGTAGATCCGCTGGAAATCCACATCCAAGGTCGCTTGTTCTTCAAGATAAGCATTATTCCCTTGCCAGGCCGCCTCCAGTATTTCATCAGAGAATGTTCTTAGTTTTACGCCGTGTTCAGATGTGAGACGCTCCATAGCCAGTGGGTTTTCCATGTCATAGCGTGCCAGAGTATGGATATTGCTGGCATCACAGGCAATTGCTAGTGCTACCTGATATTTTTTAGGGAGATCGTTCCAAGCATCTAGATTGATCTGGAGTGTCATCGTCACCCCGGGCTCCCACCAGCCCGGGATGTAATAGTTTTTGGCGATTCGATATAAACCTAGTTTTTCGTCATCGTATGGACCTACCCATTCAGTTGCATCTATAGCACCACGCTCTAGAGCCGGGTATATCTCTGAAGCCCCTAGGACTTGGACACTCACTCCTAGTCCAGCCATTATCTCTCCTGCTAATCCAGGTATGCGCATCCGAATGCCCTTCATATCTTCAAGAGATTCAACAGGGTCACGGAACCATCCACCGAACTGAGGTCCAGTGGATCCACATGGGAAACTTATAATTCCAAAATCCGAATAAATGTTTCTGATCAGTTCCAGGCCGCCGCCATAATTGAGCCAAGCGTTTCGTTGTCGGTTTGTTAATCCGAAGGGGATTGAGGTTCCAAAGGCGAGGGCAGGATTTTTCCCAATGTAGTAATAGTCGGCAGTGTACCCTGCCTGTACGGTGCCAGATTGAACTCCGTCCATAACTTGGAGGGCGGGGAGCAGCTCGCCGGCCGTGAATACTCGGATTGTGAAATCCCCGTCAGTTAAGATCTCTAACGTCTTGGTTAGATGCATAATTCCACCGTGAAGTATGTCCAGGCTAGGAGGGTAACTGGATGCAAGCCGCCATGTGATGCTAGGGTTGGTTACTGTGTTCCGGTTATTTCCATCTTCAGATTCTACTCCTTTGCAGGAGGCCAGGGCACTGGTACCTGCCGTACCGAGAGTTGCCTTGCGCACAAATTCCCGACGCTTCATGGTGTTCATGGCGTGTCCGTTTCTTTTGTGATGGCATTTAAACGATTTCCGGTAGTTAAGGTGGCCTAGGGAGTTGAGTCCACCTTGAAAGAGATAGACATTCCGGATCCTACGTGCTCAGGAATTTGGCAGTTGAGCATCCAATCTCCTGGGTTTGACATCTCTATCAGCACGTCTACAGTTGCACCTACCGGAATAATCACAGTGTCTCTCCACACTAGATTGTTAACCCTCACACCATCTTGTTCCAAGACAAGGAAACGTTGTCCATGAAGGTGCATTGGATGGTTCATAGGATGGAGTGATTTAGGATTGTTGAACATACGCAGCTTCACCACATCACCTTCTTTAAATCGCCAGCCTCGTGCAGGGCCTAGTTCGCGGTCGGGAGACATCGTTGCAACGTCTGGGAGGATCCATGTCACCTCTTGACCTGTAGCCAGCCAGTTCATCATGGGCATGGTCTCGTTCCATTCCACCGGCGGCACATAGAAAGTGTCTATAGCCATCATCTGCCGGATCGGAGTAAGTAGTCCGCGAGCGTTCAGGGTTAGCTCTAGTTCGTGGTCTACTTCTCGGTCAAAGTGTTGCCTCAGTGGATCTATGTCAGCTTGGACATCAAGGTTATCCCTCAGCTGTGCGAAGCTCGCCGAGTAGTCCATGTCGGTGTCCTCGTCTGAGACTGATACTATTCCTAAAGTATCGATATCTTGGTAGAACTGTCCCAGAAAATGGTTTATAGCCTGGATTTGGGTGGTCATGGATGATTCGCCGGGTTCGTCAAATTTTACTTCTATTACATATCGTTGACCCGGAGCTATCACTACACTCTCGACCATAACCTCTTTCTCAAACCTACTGAGGTCACTGGCAACAAGTTTTATAGGAGCACCATCCCAAGACACGTTAAAAATACGCGTATTGGAAGCATTGGTGAGATTATACCGTACTACATCACCTTTTTTTACTGCTAACTTGTGCCCAGCTTTACCGTCTACTAGCAGGACGTTTCCGAAACGGCCCATAAGTGCATGAGTTGGAGATTCATGTCCCCAAGGTATAAATCCTATATCGTCTATGAGGATGTCGTCCAATATCAGAATCACGTTATGATTTACGGGGCTATAGTAATCATCGTCAGGAGATTCAACGATGATGTTTCCGTAAAGCCCTAGGTCTTGGGCAATGTCTTCACGCTGATGTGGATGGTACCAGAAGGTACCGGCATCTGGGAAGCGAACTTTGTACTCGAAGGTCTCTCCAGGTTTTACTGGGCGTTGTGTGAGTCCCGGTACTCCATCGTACTTATTTTCCACCCTGACACCATGCCACCTGAGCGTGGTTGCAAATTCTATTTTGTTGGTAAAATTGACCGTAATCGTAGAATTCTGATTAACCTTGATAAGGGGTCCGGGGTGCTGGCCGTTGAAGGCGTACATGATAAACTCTCGGTCACCTATCTTTCGTCTAACCAGCCCGGCCTCTAGCTCGAGGACATCTCCATCTGCTAACTCAAGAACATCACGATAAGTGGCTTCCGGTAGCATCATGTGCTGCATATGATCTAAGTCTGCGCCGGGCATAAAGGGTGAGGCAGTTGGAACATTGCCCTGTAGGTATGGCATCATAGACATGTCCATACCTTCCATGGGGGGCATGCGCCATGACTTAGAATCCATATTGCTCATATCGTGCTGCATGCCGGGCATGTTCATAGGCATTCGGGGATCCTGGGACTCAACCGACTGGGATGATGCCACTAGCCACCAGGCAACCCAAAGAACTCTGGAGGTTATTTTGCGTGCAGTAACCCCAGATTGTTGGACTATTGGAAACTTAGACATCAATTATCTCCTCGATCGAGCTTTCATTTGAGTACCCATTAATGCTTTGCGGACTCCTGTTACAATTTGGCTCCTGTGATAACATGTCACGGTTCGATTGAAGCCCGCAAGGAAGATTTAGTAAAGAGATGGATATTAATGGAATCTTGGGAACTACCGATTAAAATTTTAAGGTATTCAGTTTCGAATTTGTGATAATACTATAAGAGGTCCTGGTGGAACATTGATTGCCTAAGTATCATGAAATAATAAGTGTACAAGCCTAAGAAAAAACCTGTTATGGAGGTAGTATGATTAATTGGAGATGTATATCTGTCCGTGGCGGAGCTATAACTTCTGTTTTAGCACTCACTATTATGATGTATGCAGGTCCTGCCTCCTCACAGCGCGCACCTGGTGAACAGGGTAGCCGGAACGTTCATGTGCTTTCACACATTCCTTTGGGGGGTGCAATGCCCCGACCAGGACAGACCGATCTTTTCGGAATCAATTCGTATGGGAGGCGTACTGCTGACATTGAGATGGAACAGGATTTGGATCGTCCTTATGTCTATGTGGCCAGCCGTTTCGCTCCTACGAATTTTTCCATCATTAGCATCGAAGATCCCGACAACGCTAAGGTTATCTATAAATGGGTTATAGATAATCCCATGCTGCATCAAGGCTCTGGGGCGCTTGATGGCAAATACTTCAAGTCCGGAGACCGATACTACTATATCCAGTCTTTCCAGTTCCGTGCAGGCGGACCTGATTCAGATCTTGGAGCTATAATTTTTGATGTCACTGGACTGCCTGATCCTTCCCAGGTTAGGGAGGTGGGCAGGATACAGGGTCCGGCACAACAGGGTGGCTTCCATAACATTTTTGCCTATAAGCATTCTGATGGCCGCAACCTTCTTTTTGCGACCATTGCTGAGCCGGCAGCTCACGTATACGACCTGGATCTATTTTTAGCAGGCGATCCGAATCTCGGACTTATTGCCCGTATCCCTAATCCGTCACCTGATCAAGTCCGGGGTTATCACGATTATTATGTGGGATATCATCCAGAGAGTGGGCAAGACAGGTTTTACGGAGCAGGTGCTGGTGGTTATTACGTATACGATGTAACCGATCTTGATAACCCAGAGTTTCTTACATCTGCTACTAATATTTCTGGAATCCGAAGTGGGCATACGATCACCCCTACTCCTGATGGTCGTTATTTTGTCGGAGAAACTGAGTACCGTAATGCACCTCTTCGTATTTTTGACCTAAAACCTGGGCTAGATGGTGACGTTGCTACGATCACTCGACCCATAGGAGCGTGGACGGCCAACTGGAAAAATTTCTCTCATAACCATGAAGTTCGTTGGCCCTATGTGTTTGTTGCAGCTTTTGACGATGGACTCCAGGTATTCAACATGATGGATCCGACTAATCCCTACACAGTGGGATTCTATGACACCTGGCCTGGTCCTGACGGCACATTGGCCAACCCAGCCACTACTTTCCAAGGAGCCTGGGGTGTCGATGTTCGAAATGCCGATGGCATTATCGTGATTAGCAGTTTCGTAACAGGTCTTTGGGTATTCAGGATGGACGGTTTTGAAGGTTGGAACGGTGAAGATTGGGGTATGCCGAACATCTCAAGCGTTCAGGATTGGGACAATGGTCCTGTCCCGAGGCCGATATCCTAGAATCCTGAGAGCCAGGGAGGATCTTAGGTCGTAGTTTTTTATAATACGAGGGTAAATAGTATGAGCGGTAAAAGGTTATGGTCTAGAAGGGGCGGTATTTTTCTAGTTATGTCTCTTGTGGGACTATTGTCTAGCAATGTTGCAGCTCAAACGTCCGCTACGCATCCAAGGCCTATGGGCATGCAAGGCAGCCCCAACCTACATGTTCTTTCTCACTTGCCTCTCGGTCCTAAGTACTCCATGGCCGATATGGAGATTGATCAAGATCTGTCGCGTCCCTTTGCGTATGTATCACGGAGAGTCCAAGAGATCGGATTCGATGTAATCAGCGTGGAAGATCCCGAAAACGCCGAAGTGATATTCAGATGGCGTATTGAAAACCCGGATCTCCACACAGGTGGCGCTATGGATGCGAAGACCTTCAAACACGAGGGGCGGCATTACTTCGTACAGGCAACCAGTTTCGGATCTGGCCGTCCTAATGCTGACGTTGCTGCAATCGTTTTCGATGTCACAGGCCTCCCCGATCCTTCTCAGGTACGCGAGGTCGGACGCATTCGTCCGGAGGGAGGCCGTGGGTTCCACAATATATTTATGTACAAACACTCCGATGGCCGGCCGATACTCCTGGCGACTCATGGCGGTGCCAAGATGTTCGATTTGGCTAAGTTCATAGCAGGAGACCCCGATCAAGGATACATCGGCACAATAGGGGTTCCACCGGCACCTGGTGATCTTTCGACGACCTATCATGATCTGTACGCCGCCTTCGATCCCGCGACACAGCAGGACAAATTCTACGGCGCCGGTGGAGGTGGTTACTACGTATTCGATATTACGAGTCCCAGGGACCCACAGCTACTAGTCACGATCACCGGTGTGCCTGGATTCAATTGGGGTCACACCTTCACTCCTACTCCAGACGGACGGTTCGCAATCGGTGAGGCCGAGTGGCAATACCAGCCTCTTCGCTTCTTTGACCTGAAGCCGGGACTCGATGCGGCGGCCCGCGGTGAAGTTATTAATATCAACAGACCAATAGGCTCTTGGACTCCGGACTGGGAGACGGTCCCGCATAACCAAGAGGTTCGCTGGCCTTACATTTTTGTTTCAGGTTATGAGACCGGGCTGTCCGTTGTAAACATGATGGATCCTACCAATCCCTACACCATTGGGTATTTCGATACCTTTGACGGCCCTCATAACAAGGGCACCCTGGGAGGCGGTGGTGGAAACTATACCTGGGGTGTCTACGATGGAGCCTTCGGGATCGATGTTCGCAACGCAGACGGACTAATTGTGGTTAGCGATTTCACCACGGGCTTCTGGGCATTCAGAATGGACGGATTTGAAGGTTGGAATGGGAATGACTGGGGGATGCCTAATAGTTCGAGTGCTCAGGACTGGGACAACGGTCCCGATGGAGTACAGAGACCTATATCTTAAAAAGCGTACAGCCTTTTAGCAGGGTGGGTAGGTTGTGGCTTCGCCGTTCTCAATCCACTCACCACACTTCTCACCCATGTTGTAGTTGCCCTTAAACCGTAACTGGTCGTCCTCGCGATAACCCTCAAATGGGTTTTTCCCTTTTGAGCGCTCACTAGAACACCGCCCTGCGTCTAACTCCTTCCGGCCCATTGTCCCAATCTTGTACGGTGGAAATGTTAGGCATCCCCCAGTCATTCCCATTCCAACCTTCAAATCCTTCCATTCTGAAGGCCCAGAAGCCCGTAGTAAAATCAGATACTATGATTAGGCCATCAGCGTTACGAACATCAAGACCCATGGCACCGTTCGATACCTCAGTGAAGAACGATGCGCCGCCGCCGTACGCAATGTTATCGGGTTGATCATAGGTGTCGAATTCGGCAACTGTATAGGGATTCTCGGGGTCCATCATATTGAAGACTTGAAGGCCTTCCATGTAGTTGGATACAAACACGTAAGGCCAACGCATCTCAAAATTATGGGCGTGCTTCCTCCAGTCAGCTGTCCATGCGCCTATAGGTCTGGAGATCATATTTGTACCTGATGCTGCCGAGTCCATGTCGTAGAGACGGATGGGACTATAGCGTAGGTGTCCTTCAGAAATTCCGTATTTGTGATCGGGAGTAACTGCGAAAGTGTGATCACGGGTGACCCCAGGGACACATGCTACTGACTTCAAAAGTTCGGGTTGTTCAGGGCTGGTTATGTCGAACACGTATACGCCTACTGGTTGAGATGCTCCGTAGAACTTGTCCTGACCAGTTTCTAGATCGAAGGCCACATAGAAATCGTGATAGGTATGAGACATCCCTGCACCCGGACATGGATTGGTGGGTACCGGCAGGCGGTTTATAAGACCGTGGTCGGGGTCGCCTTCCAGTAGTTTCTGTATGTCGTAGATATTAGCGTGGGGTCCGTTTGCCGTTGTGAATAGCAAAACCCGGCCGTCGGAGTGCTTGTAGGCAAATAAGTTGTGGAACCCTCCGGGAGTGTCCGGTGCTCGTATCCTGCCTACCTCACGGACTTTTTCTGGGTCAGGCAGACCTGTTACATCGAATATAACTGCGCCCAAGTCTGCATCTGGACCGCCCTGCTGGAATTGCAGGCCTTGAACGTAATAGTAGCGGTCGTTCAGCTTGAAATATTTTCCATCTGTGCCGCCTGATCCTCTGTGCAACTCTGAGTTTTCGATACGCCAACGATAAATGATTTGTGAATTTTCAGGTTTAGAAACATCGATTATATCAAATCCACCCAACAGCCATCGGGATACATAGACATAGGGTCGATTGATGTCTTGTTCGATTTCGATGTCTCCCACACTGAATGCTTTGCCAAGCTGTATGTGTGACAACAATTCAATGTTAGGGCTGCCTTGCTCAATTTTTCCATCTGGAGGCGGTGACTGTGGGTAAGAATCTGAGGGGATCCAAGCGATAATAGCCAAGGCAAGAACTGTCCGAGATATATTACACTTGTAAGTCATGATGCCTTGCCTCCCAGTATTATCGATCAATCTGGGCAGATCATTTAGGATACAGTGAAACCAGTTTCAGCAATTCTCTACTTCGAAAGGTCCGTGCCCTGCGGCCGAGTGCATCATACCACTCCTGGATATCCCCTGCATTAGTATGGGGCCTCTCCATGCGTTTCCAGTTTTTTGGTTGATATTTTCTGGATCCCATGATCCTGGTTGTTCTGCAGTAACGAACATGATGAATTTATTGAAGTCTACCTGGCCACTAATCTCGAACTGTTCGTTCAACACTCCTAATCTTACGATCGGACTCAGATTTGGCGGGGCTACCCAAACAGTGTATTCTGCGTTGGCTGGCCCACGGAGTCCATCAACGGCTAAGTGAACGTCATATATGTATCGTCCGTCTGTGGATACAGCGACGCCGAAAGGAGATTGAGCGAAGGTTTTAGTAACATATCCTACAGCCCCCGGTGCTCTGCGAGTGGAAGCCATGCGAATATCGTAATAGTCTGCTGAAGTTAATAGCGTGAACTTAGCTTTACATATGCCTGCTACGGAACCCGGCGTACTAGCCAACAACTTGTCTGACCCCAGAAATTGTGAGGTAAAAGAAAGCGTTACGGCCATCAAAAGAGCCGAAACTCCAGTTGGGTGCCTCATCAGGCATTTACACATCTCTATTCCTCCAAAAAAGCCAAGCTCTAAAAAATAAAATTACCCTGCCATTAGTTGGCTTGCAATATATAAATAATGTAACTCGCCTTGAATGCGTTTTAGTTGAATTGCCCCAACAGTTCCGAATATATTTTTCACATCGGTTGATGGGGCGGGCGACCCTGTCTAGTTTTTATATTTTCTGAGATTATTTAAAAGTACTATTCCTGAAATATCTAATATAGATAATGGGATTTTAGTCTATGGATAAGCTTACATCTCTAGCAAAGCGTAGAGGCTTCATATTTCAGTCCTCCGAAATATATGGAGGCACTGGGTCAGTTTGGGACTACGGACCCCTCGGGATTGAGCTGAAGCGTAACGTCAAGAACCGTTGGTGGAGTACTATGGTCCACCAGCGGGATGATGTTGAGGGGCTAGATGCTTCAATCCTTATGCATCCAAAGGTATGGGAAGCTTCAGGCCATTTGGAAGGTTTTACGGACCCTCTAGTTGAATGCTCCAATTGCCACCGTCGATTCCGAGCAGATATCGCTGGTATTGAAAGCGGCCAGTGTCCCACATGCGGCACTAAGGAAGCATTAGGTGAACCTAGGCTCTTTAATCTCATGTTTAAAACCTTCATGGGTCCAGTAGAGGATGCCGCCGCTGTCGTTTATCTACGGCCAGAAACAGCTCAAGGGTCATATGTAAATTTTTTAAATGTCCAGGGCTCGTCACGTCAGAAGATTCCTTTTGGAATTGCTCAGATCGGAAAAGCGTTCCGAAATGAGATTACACCTGGCAACTTCATTTTCCGCACTCGTGAATTTGAACAAATGGAACTGCAGTTTTTTGTAGAGCCGGGAACGGATGATGAATGGTTTGAATACTGGATGAACATGCGCATGGATTGGCATGTATCTCTTGGAGTCCGTAAAGAAAAATTGAGATTCAAAGAGCACGGTCCTGACGAACTAGCGCACTACGCTAAGAAAGCTTTTGATATTGAATACGATTTTCCATTTGGCTGGAGCGAGTTCGAAGGTATTCACAATCGTACAGATTTTGATTTATCAAAACATCAGGAATACTCGGGCAAGAGGTTGGAATATATTGATACGGCAGATAACAAAAGGTTTATCCCGTACGTAGTTGAAACAGCGGTCGGAGTGGACAGGACAGTTCTAGTAGTTCTGGCAGATGCTTATCGTGAAGAAAAGGTAAATGGCGAGGAAAGGGTCTTGCTGAGCATTGATCCGATATTAGCACCTATTAAGGTTGCGGTTTTCCCGTTAGTTAAGAAGGATGGGCTGCCTGAGATTGCTGATAGGATACATGCAGATCTTCGTCTCGCTTCTATTCCGTCTTTCTTTGATGCTGCTGGATCTATCGGGCGGCGATATAGACGTCAGGATGAAGCTGGCACTCCTTGGTGTGTGACGGTGGATGGGGAAACGCTAGAAGATGGAACAGTCACGATACGTGACAGAGATACTTTGGAACAAGTGAGAGTTAGTTCCGAGTCTGTATCAGCATGGATTAAGGATCGACTAGCATAGTCTTACGCTGATAGTATTTCGTATACAAGATTTTTTACTCTAATATTGGGGCATCATTGTCATCCAAGTCTGAAGTATTCAGCTCACGTTGGGGCATGCTCCTGGCTATGCTGGGTATGGCAGTGGGAACTGGTAACATCTGGCGTTTTCCTCGCGTTGCCGCATCGGAAGGTGGGGGTTCTTTCCTGGTGGCATGGGTGGTGTTTCTCTTGCTTTGGTCTGTGCCTCTGCTGATCCTAGAATTTGGAATGGGTAAGGCAACTCGGTCAGGTGCGATCGGGTCTTTTGTGAAAACCATAGGACGCAAATTTGCCTGGATGGGTGCCTGGGTTGCTTTTGTAGCCAGTGCCATCATGTTCTACTACAGCGTCGTTATGGGGTGGACCATCCGTTTCTTCATTGCGAGTATCAACGGAGATATTCCCTCAGCAGATCCTGAAGCTTTTTGGAATGGTTTCGCAGGTACTCCTGAAGCACTTGTAACACACGTAGTGGCTATGGGATTGGGATTGTTTGTGGTGTCCAAGGGCGTGAAAGGCATAGAGACGGCTGCTAAATTCCTTATTCCCAGTCTCATTGCTATAGTAATAATATTAGCTATAAGGGCGGTTACTTTACCTGGAGCTACAGCTGGTCTCGCATTTCTCTTCACACCCAAACTTGCTGATTTAGCTGATTCTAAAATATGGATTGAAGCCTTAACTCAGAATGCGTGGGATACCGGTGCAGGATGGGGTTTGGCTCTTACCTATGCTATTTACATGAGGAGCAAGGAAGACACCGCTCTGAATGCATTTGTAATTGGATTCGGCAATAATTCGATGTCGCTCCTAGCTGGCGTCATGGTTCTATGCACGGTGTTTTCAGTTATGCCTGATGCTACAGATCAGATTGTGGGCGCCGGTAACGAGGGATTGACTTTCATATGGGTGCCTCAACTTTTCGCTCGTATTCCAGGCGGACGTTTCTTGATGTCTATCTTCTTTCTAGCACTTGTATTTGCGGCATGGACCTCGCTTGTATCGATGATTGAACTAGCAAGCCGGGTACTAATTGATCTGGGCATGACACGTAGCAGGGCTATAATCCTTGTTGGGACTGCCGGAATCTTGTTCGGTGCTCCTAGTGCACTAAACTGGTCGGACACACCCGGAGCTGGATCCTTTTTTGCCAATCAGGACTGGGTGTGGGGTGTGGGGTTGATGCTCTCAGGTTTCTTTTTTGCTTTTGCAGTACTTAAATACGGGGTGACCGAGTGGAGGAATAAGTATATAAATACCGGACACTCGGATATACATATAGGTGCTTGGTGGGACTGGGCCATACGTTTGGTTATTGTTGAATCTGTAGTTTTGATGGGCTGGTGGCTGTATCAGGCTCAAGGCGGATCTTTTGTTGAGACCTGGACTCTGTTTTCTGCCTATAATGCCGGCTCAGTACTGATACAATGGGCTATTGTTCTGGTGATTGTCTTTATGCTGAATGGATGGTTTGTGAACAGATTGTCGGCTTCATCGTTGGAGGTCAATGCAACCTCTAATGAGCTCCCTGAAGTAAAAACCGAAGGCGATTAGTCTCGGGTTCAGTGGCAATGACGAGAGAGTCCAAGCAAGCAAAAATTGAACGAGCTTCTAAAGTCTTTTCCATTTTGACAGGTGAATATCCCGATGCTTGCTGTGCCCTCGAATACCAAAATGTTTACCAGCTGAGCATTGCGACTATTCTTTCAGCTCAGACTACCGATGAGAGAGTAAACATGGTCACACCTGAACTATTCGAGAAATATAAAGCACCCCAAGACTTAGCTGATGCAAGTCAAAAAGATGTTGAGAATATAATCCATTCCACAGGTTTTTTTCGAAACAAGGCTAAGAATATCATAGGTTTTGCTAAGGGTGTTACCGAAGATCATGGCGGTGAAGTGCCCTGTACCATGCTCGAGTTAAGTGCTTTGCCAGGTGTTGGCCGTAAGACCGCAAATGTCATTCTGGGCAATGCTTTTGGGGTCAATGAAGGTGTAGCGGTAGATACACATGTTAAAAGGCTTTCGAACCTACTTGGATTTACTAAGGAGAATAATCCGGAGAAAATCGAACAGGATCTTATGAACCTCTTTCCCAGTGACAGGTGGACACTTCTATCACACTTATTGATTTTCAACGGCAGGCAAGTCTGTTATTCCCGGAAGCCTCACTGTGAGGTATGTGCTTTATCGGACCTTTGTCCATCCTCGCGAGTGTGAAAACTGTGCATATATCATCATTAGAGATACCAGGAGTAGATATTGGCTGAAATATTGATTCCTAGTCGAGTAGATGCCCTGAGGCTTCTAGAAAGTTGGGTAGAAAAGGATGGCCTTAAGAAGCACATGCTTGCTGTAGAAGCTTCTGTGCGACATTACGCCCGGATGTACGATGAAGACGAAGATCTCTGGGGGATATCTGGACTTCTTCATGATCTGGATTGGGAAAAATATCCTGAAGAACATCCAGATCGTGGAGTGAGTGAGCTAAAAAGATTGGGTTATCCGAATGAAATTATCCGTGCCATTGAAGCTCATGCTCCAGATCGTACAGGTGTTAATCCCGAAACTCTAATGGAGCGTGTACTATTTGCATGTGATGAACTGTCGGGCCTGGTTTATGCGTGTTGCCTGGTAAGACCCAACGGAATTGATGATCTTAGTTCCAAATCAGTGACTAAGAAGCTCAAGGACAAAGCTTTTGCTGCGGGAGTTAATCGTGATGATCTTGCTCGTGGTGTGGCATTATTAGGGATTGATAGAGCTGAACACATAAAGAATGTTATTGATGGGATGAGATCTGTAGCTGATGTCTTGGAAATCCGGGCAGAAGATCGATAGTTAAGTAATGATTTACAATTTACCGTTAGAGTTGCTAGACCCTTTGGTAAAAATCACTGTGGGGGCAGAGCTTTTTATTTCCACCTCAAACTTGTATATAGAAAAATAATATTATGACTACATTGACAGTGATCACTATGGTCCTGATTTTGACCTTTGTTTGGGGTGGCTTATCCTTCTTTATTTCTATGGCTATCCGTAAGGAGGCCGACAAAAGTGGCTGAGATCTCTTTCTAGAGCACCATCAATGCCTTGTGCTAAATCGACATATCTGACACCTTTGGCGGCGATGTCAACTTTGTTCTTCCTATCCCGGCCATTCCAATCTTTTGGATGCCTGAAACTTAATTGTTTAACCATTGCCTAGACGTACTGACCTAGAATCCATCCTCATCTTAGGATCCGGGCCTATCATTATTGGTCAGGCGTGCGAGTTCGACTATTCTGGGACCCAGGCAGTTCGTGCTCTGAAAGAAGAAGGTTACCGAGTAGTGCTGGTTAATTCCAATCCAGCTACCATAATGACAGATCCAGGTTTAGCGGATCGAACTTATATTGAACCGCTTACAACTGACTGGGTTCAGCGCGTTATCGAAAGAGAAAAACCCGATGCTCTACTGCCTACGATGGGCGGACAGACTGCTCTGAACATCGCTATGGAGCTCAATGAGCACGGTGTACTTGAGGAACACAAAGTAGAACTTATTGGCGCTAATGCACGTTCTATTCGTATGGCAGAAGACCGTGAGGAATTTTCAGTCGCAATGAATAGCATTGGCCTTGATATGCCTCACGGTGGTTTTGCTCGTACAATTGATGATGCACTGAACATCGTTCAGGAAACAGGATACCCTGCTATTATAAGGCCGAGTTTTACACTTGGGGGTACAGGTGGGGGGATAGCTAATAATCCCGAAGATTTTAAAGCTACAGTACAGCGAGGTCTCGATGCTTCGCCTATAACAGAAGTACTAATAGATCGCAGTGTCATAGGTTGGAAAGAATATGAGCTTGAGGTTGTAAGAGACTCTTCCGATAACGTCATTATCATATGTTCTATCGAGAACTTTGATCCAATGGGAGTTCATACTGGAGACTCTATAACTGTAGCACCCGCACAGACTCTTACCGATGTAGAATACCAAAAAATGCGAGATGCAGCGATCGCAATAATTCGTAAAATAGGAGTGGAAGCAGGGGGTTGTAATATCCAATTTGCAGTAAATCCTGGCACTGGTGAGATGCTTGTAATAGAAATGAACCCGCGAGTGTCTCGTTCGTCTGCTTTAGCCTCCAAGGCTACGGGCTTTCCGATTGCTCGAGTGGGAGCGAAGCTTGCCGTTGGATACCTTTTGAACGAACTACCAAATGACATAACCAAAACAACGCCTGCCTCTTTTGAGCCTACTCTGGACTATGTTGTGGTCAAGTTTCCAAGGTTTGCATTTGAAAAGTTCTCTGAAGTAAATCCTGTTCTCGGCGTGCAAATGAAGGCTGTGGGTGAAACTATGGCCATAGGTAGGACGTTTGCCTCAGCTTGGCAGAAAGCTATCCTGGGATTGGAAGTTGGTCGTACTGGTTGGACCAAGGGCGATCTTCTCGAAGACGATGGTTTGTTGTCTGATGAACCAGAGACATTACTTGCAGCACTAAGCTTGCCAACGGAGAATCGGCCATTCCAGCTTAAAAGAGCATTGGAAAAAATCGCTAAATATGATAACGAAGCTAAATCAAATTTAAGTATCCAAGATATTTACGAAGCCACTGGAATAGATCCTTGGTTTCTCCATCAGTTACTGAAGATCATTAACGATGAGATTTGGTATGCTGAGCTGGATAAAGTTGGTCCGGAAGAAATCAGTTTAATGAAACGCAACGGTTTTTCAGACAGCCAACTTGCCGATCTTCGAGGAGAAGATGAGTCCGATTTTAGAAAAAGACGCTGGGAATGGGATATTCACCCAACTTACAACGTAGTTGATACATGTGCCGGTGAGTTTCCGGCCGAGACGCCATACTATTACTCATCGTACGAAGAAGAGGACGAATCTAACCCTTCAAATCGGGACAAGATTGTTATTCTGGGGAGTGGGCCTAATCGGATTGGGCAAGGGATAGAATTTGACTATTGCTGTGTGCAGGCGGTCCTTGCTCTTAAAGAGGTTGGGTATGAGACAATCATGATCAACTCAAACCCTGAAACAGTATCTACTGATTTTGATGTTAGTGACAAACTCTATTTTGAACCCCTTACTTTGGAATACGTTCTGGAAATTGTAGAACGGGAAAATCCAATAGGGGTGATAGTACAGCTCGGAGGACAGACACCTCTTAATTTGGCCCAGAAACTCCAGGAAGCTGGTGTGCCTATTTTGGGGACATCAGTAGATGCAATTGATAGGGCTGAACACAGGGGACGCTTCGAAGAAGTCTGCCGTGTAGTTGGGGCTGAAGTTCCTAAGAATGGTGTGGTGACTAGCGAGGAAGAGGCGATTTCTGTAGCTGATCAAATCGGATATCCGGTTTTGGTGCGTCCTAGCTATGTCCTTGGCGGTCGTGCCATGGAGATTGTATACGATCAAGAATCTTTGATTGGATACTTTGAAAGGGCAATCCAGGCATCACCCGATCACCCTGTATTGGTTGATAGTTTCATCGAAGATGCTTTTGAGGCTGATGTAGATGCTCTCTGTGATGGCACTGACGTAGTAATAGGTGGAATCATGCAGCACATTGAGAACGCAGGAGTGCATTCAGGAGACTCAGCATGTGTGCTTCCGCCATATCTACTTGGGAAAGATGAGATTGCGGAGATCAAGGATAAGACACGAAAGTTTGCCTTAGAGCTTGGAGTAGTGGGTCTCATCAATATTCAGTATGCCATACGTGACGGGGTTATTTACGTCCTAGAGGTTAATCCACGTGCTTCCCGTACTATTCCTTTTGTAAGTAAGGCAACTGGTGTACCTCTCGCTCGTATCGCAGCACGTGTCATGGCCGGAGAAAAGATCGCCGACCTAGATGTACCTAGAGAACCCTTGGTGACCGGTGTGGCTGTCAAGGAAGCGGTCTTTCCGTTTAACCGTTTTGAGGTAGATATACTTTTGGGACCGGAGATGCGTTCTACGGGTGAGGTTATGGGTTTTGATGATTCATTCGGTATGGCTATCGCTAAAGCCCAGGCTTCCTCTTATAATCTTCTTCCTGTAAAAGGTGGCACACTAGTGGTTACGGTAAACGACCGTGATAAGCCTACAGTAACTCCTATCCTCCGTCGTTTACGTGATCTTGGGTTTAAGATTTTAGCCACAAGAGGTACTCATGAGTACCTATCTCGCCTTGGCATAGCTTCTGAACTTACCTATAAGGTCGGTGAGGGTAACCCGAACATCGTAGAACAAATTGTATCCGGAAAAATCGACCTTCTAATTAACACTCCGTTAGGTAAAAAATCACAATACGATGATTATGCCATGAGGAGAGCTGCGATCACCCATAATGTGCCGTACTTTACGACTATGTCGGCTACAAATGCTGCGTGTGACGCCCTTATTGCATTGCGCTCACAGACCTACGAAGTCCGGACAATCCAGGAACGCATTGCCGATTCCCATGAGCTCTCACTGGTGAATAACAGTGACTGATAATCCTCTAGTGGGATTTGTTATGCACCAGGATTCAGCCATACCAGATATGGGTTGGGGTCATCCTGAACACCAAGGCCGACTGCGTGCTATAGCTTCTGCAGTGGGTAAAGACCTATTAACACTTCATGACAAGGTGATACAGATAGATCCAGGAGAAGCAACGGAAGAAGATCTTCTTCGCGTACATTCTCACGAGCACATCAGGCTCATACGTGACTCTGCGAATAAAGCTGAAAGAAATTCTAAATTGGTCCAGCTCGATCCTGATACTATGGTTTCTTCGGCGTCATGGAGAGCTGCCATTGGGTCTTCTGGTGCCTTACTTAATGCTGTGAAAGCAGTCACTAATAGGGATTTAACTTCTGCATTTGTAGCAACCCGTCCTCCTGGTCATCATGCAACCTTAGACCGGGCTATGGGATTTTGTCTTATTAATCATATTGCTGTTGCAGCCCGATGGCTTCAGGCCATGGGTCATGTGGATCGGGTTCTCATTGTGGACTGGGACGTCCATCACGGGAATGGGACACAGGACATTTTTTACTCTGATGGCACTGTATTTTATTTATCTCTTCACCAGTGGCCACATTATCCAGGATCGGGTGCCAAAGATGAAATAGGAGATGGCGAGGGCTGGGGGTGGACTCTGAATGTACCTCTTCCAGCTCAGACATCATCAGGTGATTATCGGGAACATTTTCTGGAGGCCCTGGATTGTGCTCTCAATATTTGTCGCCCTGAATTTGTTCTTATATCGGCAGGATTCGATGTTATGATCGGCGATCCACTTGGCGGGATGCTATTAGAGCCTGAGGATATATACACCCTGACCCGTGATGTGATTGAACATACTGGGGAAGATATCGGCATTGTAGCTGCGTTGGAGGGCGGATATGATATTAGGCAGACTGGTCTCGGCACAGTAGCCTTAATACGTGCGTTAGCTGGTATTGATATTTAATTGCCATCAAAAGGCATGGGCTTCCTTGCTAACCTAAAGGTCAATTTATGATACTTGTTGTTTCTATAATTCACACTCAAACGTGGGGATCATGAAGGCATGAGAATCCTGATAAAATTTTGGATCTATGTATTCTTGATCTTAGTTGTAATTGTAGAATCGAAAAGCATTCTTTTTGCCCAAGAAGAGGCAGTTCGACTTAAGAATCCTGCTATACCACATCCAGTTGCAGATGAAGCTATTTCACGCCTCAAGTCTCCGTATTGCCCCGGACTCATGCTTGAAGTGTGTACCTCCTATCAGGGTGCATTGCTTAGAGACAGCCTTCAAGCTATGGCCAGGGAAGGCAAGAACACTGAAGATCTAGTAAATTGGGTTCTTGCCAATCATGGCGAAGAATATCTAGCCTATCCAGATATGTCTGGCAGGGGATTGCTGGCCTGGGTTGTACCTCCAGGAGTATTGATTCTGGGTATTGGAATAGTGATTGTCACACTACGTTACATGAAAGATCCTATAGGTACTAAAGCTGGTGTTGAAAGAGAGTTTTCGGATGAAGACGAGATTTGGCTGCGGGAAGCTCTCAAGGAGATGGATGTGGAAGAGGGCCCTATTTTCTAAAACTTTACAAGGTGTATTGACCCCCCCAACCTGTGCCGGTCAAACTGTTAATATGATTTCGGAAGAGAATGGTATAGGCAGGCTGGATAAGTACGTCCCCTCGATGCTCGATCTTGTAAATCTTGGTCATAAGCCATTATTCCCACCAGGTGGAGTTGAGCTCTACCGACAGATTGCCATAATTACTGACATGAAGGATGGTTGTGAGCTCTTGGTAGCACCTTCTAATCTTGCCTTTACTCTAGAGTATTTCGTAAACAAATACGGTGTACAGGGTTCTGGTGTAGAAAGCAATTCTTTGCTACTGGAAAGGGCGGAAGAACGTCTTCGTGAGCTGACATTGTTAGATCGAGTACACGTTCAGCACGGTGACATGGATAACATCCCATTTCGGGACGGTATCTTCGATGTGGTAATAGGAGATATTGGTATAACCTCTAAAGCAGAACCTGAGACTGCTGTCGAGGAAATTATCAGGGTAGCAAAGCCTGGTGCTACCGTAGTGGTTGTTCAGCCTGTATGGAAAGTTCCTATTAGTCCGGTCCGACAAGCTTTATTGTCGGAGCATCTAGGTTTTAGGCCGCTTATGCTTGGAGAATGGAAAAGGATTTTGGAAGAAAAAGGATTAAGGTACTTCCACATCGAAGATTGGTCTGATGAAGGAACAGTGTTCCGTCCGCAAATCTCAAAGCCATTCCCTGATTTCACGGAAATATTTAGCCTGCGCGAAAAAATTGGCATTTTCCATCAGGCACAGCAACGTTGGGGATGGGGAAGTATGTGGGCTGCTTTATCTAGGGCTCGGAATTTACACAAGATTTTTACTAAAAATCGTATGCTGGGTCTATATCTAATAAAAGGTGTGAAGTCGGGTGGTGCTATAGAACCTGATTCTTCAGTGACTTCTAATAAAACGGAAGATCCAGTTGACGGAGAAATTTTTGAAGTCAAAGAAGTAGAGCAGGTCACTGGACTTCCTCTTTTTGGTAAAGATGACAACCTCTCTACCTAGGCGATACCAAAATCTGTGAGTAAATCGCTTTCGTTAATACAGGTAGCCTTGCCACTGCCTCTATATCAGGTTTTCACTTATTACACAGAAGGACCTCCTCCACAAAATGGTACTAGAGTTTTGGTGCCATTTCGTAAAGAGGAGCGTATCGGGTTTGTCGTGGGATCTGATGGTGGCGAAGAACGTAAGGGTATCAGGACTATTCTAGCGATTTTAGACACTGAGCCTGTTCTGTCGCCTGTTCAAATGCAGCTGGCAATGTGGATCTCGGATTACTATGTGGCCCCTTTGGGGATTACCCTTCGAACAATGCTTCCAGCATTGCTATCCAAGGCTTCTCGTAATGTTGTCACTTTAATAGGAAGCAAGAGAAGTGATCTCAACGCCAGAGAGGTCAAGCTGGTTGATGCTCTATCTGATCGAGGAAGAGAACAAAGCGTTCGCTCTCTTCGTAAGATTCTTGGGATGGGTTCGATTTGGCCTGAGATCCATTCTCTTTCTGTTGGTGGAATCATTGATCATCGGATTATCCCTCCTCCATTACCTCCGATTAAGGTGGATAAAGTTGTACGCCTACTCAAATGGATCGAAGACTTAGAAGAACTAGATAGGATCTTGGGTAGGGCCCGGAGACAGTTAGAAGCGTATAAGGCTCTCACGGCATCTGGGGGTGCGGTAGAGTTGAGACATCTTACAGGACAGATTGGATTCAGCAGAAGTGTGATCCGTGGTTTAGAAGAAAAAGGAATTGCTGTGGTCGAGGATCGTGAATCAGAGCGAGATCCCTTTGCACAAATCCCTATAGAACAAGAGCATCAACATGTGCCCAATATTGGTCAGGCTAGGGCGATCCAAGCACTTGTTAAAGCAGTAGATGGGGGCGAATCCAATCCTTTTCTCCTTCATGGTGTGACTGGATCTGGGAAGACCCTTGTGTATATCGAGCTGCTGGATCACGTACTTAGCCAGGGCAGAGGAGCCATAGTACTTGTACCCGAGATTGCTTTGACACCACAGACCGTAGCACGCTTTCGTGCACGATTTGGAGATGAGGTTGCTGTGCTTCATTCAGCTCTTTCGGATCGAGAGCGCTACTATGCTTGGCAACAGCTACAAAAGGGTCATCGCCGCATAGCAATTGGGGTCCGTTCAGCAGTTTTTGCTCCTGTGAATAATTTGGGAGTCGTTGTGGTAGACGAAGAGCACGATGGTAGCTATAAGCAAAGTGAAGGTCCTAGGTATCACGCTAGAGATGTAGCTATTGTGAGAGCACTCAAGGACAATGCTCTTTGTGTCTTAGGAAGTGCGACCCCTTCGCTGGAGAGTTGGAATAATGTGGAGCTAGGAAAGCTGAATCTTATCTCCCTTACTGAACGTGTAGGAGGAGGGAGTCTCCCTCCAGTTAGACTTATAGATCTCCGAGAAGAGCGTTATCAAAAAAAACCAAGTGGTACAGTGAAAAATGATGGAAATGTTGTGTTGACTGCTCCACTTATTGAGGCAATCAACTGTAGGTTCGAACGTAATGAACAATCTATCCTGCTATTGAATCGTCGCGGGTACTCTTCTTTTGTTCAGTGTCGTGATTGTGGTGATGTAGAGATATGTGCACACTGTTCCATCTCTCTCACTTATCATCGTGTGACTAATCGCCTTGTCTGCCATCACTGTAAATACCATGTACCAGTGTCATTAATTTGTTCTCGCTGTAGCTCTAAGCATCTGTCTTTACGAGGCTTAGGCACAGAACAAGTTGAGAAGGTTGTCACAGAAACATTACCTGGCGTACGTATTGCACGTATGGATGTGGATACTACTTCCGGGAAATGGTCACATCATCAAATTCTGGATCGTTTCAGACGTGGAGAAGTAGATATCCTGCTTGGTACACAGATGATAGCCAAGGGTCTTGATTTTCCTCGCGTGACCTTAGTGGGTGTAGTGAATGCAGATGTGGGTATACATCTTCCAGACTTTAGAGCTACTGAGCGTACCTTTCAACTTCTTAGTCAGGTAGCTGGGCGTACAGGCCGTGGAAATTTAGGTGGTGAAGTCATCATACAGACTTCTATCCCTGAGCACTATGCTATCCAGGCTGCTCTAGCACATGACTATGAAGGTTTTGCCCGTCGAGAGATTTCTGAAAGGCTTGAACCTCTATACCCTCCTTTAGTTAGGCTTGTAAATATTGTGGTGAGCAGCCCAGACGCTGATACTGCTGCCCGGAACGCAGAATCTGCGGTATTTTGGCTGAGAGAGCGATTTCATTCAGAACAAAATCTAGATTTGGTGGGACCTTCACCTTCACCAATAGAGCGCCTGCACAAGCGTTGGCGATGGCACTTCATGATCCGAAGTGTCTCGGCGAGGATTATTGGGGAAGCATCCAAAAAACTCCGCACTGAATTTAAACCACAAGGTCATGACGTTCGTATAATAATCGACCGAGATCCGACAGCCCTACTTTAATAATTGTTCAGCCTTTATCCTCTTCTTTTATCTTATCCCAGATAATGTTCATTTCTTCGAGGGTCGTTTCCTCTAAGACTATTTTGAGCTCTGTGGCTACTGTTTCCAGTTGCTTGAATCTTTTTATGAATTTCTGATTAGCTAATTCCAACGATTTTGCGGAGTGTCCTCCCGTGAGGCGAACTAGATTGACTATGGCGAATATCAAGTCTCCAAGTTCTTCTTCGATATCTCTGGAACTTTTTTTCTCCATGGCATCTTTAACTTCTTCCACTTCTTCACTGACTTTCTCCCAGGCACCCCAGGCATCTGGCCAGTCAAATCCTATTCCGCTAACACGATCTTGGATCCGATGGGCCCGGTGCAATGGATCCAAGGTTTTTGGAAGGCTGTCCAGAAGGGATGTATTATCTTTGCGTTCTTTAGCTTTTATCGCTTCCCATCCGGTTTTATCTCCCAAGCCGAAGAGGTCGGGATGTCGTCGTTTCATCTTCTCTTCTAGTCGTTTTGAGATGGAATTAGCAGTGAAGGCTCCCCTCTCTTCTCCCAGAACGATCTGGAATGCTAAATTGAGAAGCAAATCTCCAAGTTCTCCTTCCAGGTCTTTGTCTTGCCCAGAACGTATGGCTTCCACTACCTCATGGCTCTCTTCTAACAGGTGTGGAATTAATTTTTCGGGAGTTTGAGAGCGATCCCATTCACAATGTTCTCGAAGAAACCTGATCAGATTTACAGCCCGATCCAGGCTTCCTGGCCCGAAGTCATCAAAATAAGAAGTCTCGACCTTGCTACTCATATTTGCTAGTCACTTATTTTTAGAGGAAATTGACCTTGATCAGTAATAGTCTTTTCGCTCTTTTCAAGGTCTATGTCAACAGAAGAGAATGTCTTCAAAGGCACGTCTAGCAGATCTTGGATCGAAATCAGGCCCGGGGCACTTAACAGAAATCTCCACCGGATCCGGGAATCTGTGGGGCCACATTCTGCCATAATACCCATGGTGAAGGCAGATGCTTACGGCCTTGGAATGGAAGTTGTGGTACGTACTTTGGAGACTGAAAATCCTTGGGGATATGGTGTTGCCACTGTGGATGAGGGTGTATTTATTCGGAGCCTAGGAGTGACTAAGCCTATTATTATAGTTAGTCCCCTGCCACCAGATGCTTACGACCTTGCTGTATCTGAAGGACTAACTCCGACTCTCTCGGATATTAATGCAGTCCATCAATTTGCAGCATCCGTGGATAGGATGGGACTTCAGGCTCGCTTTCACGTGGAAATAGATACTGGAATGGGACGGTCTGGATTTGATAGATTTCGAGTCAGAGAATGGGGTCCGGTGTTAGCTGAATTTTCGACTGATCAAATGATATTGGAGGGATGCTATACACATTTCCATTCCGCAGATGTGGCTAACGACAGCTCTACTTTAGAGCAGTGGCATCTTTTTCAGAGCACTTTGAATGAAATGGTAGTTAGTAAGATTGAATTGATTCATTCTTGTAACGGAGCAGCAGCAATTCGATATCCATCTATTGCAGCAGATGCTGTAAGGCCAGGGATATTCCTATATGGAGGATCCGTTGGAGAGGGCATAGATCCACCAGAAGAGGTAGTACAAGTGAAGGCACGCGTTACGCTTATCCGAGAAGTGATTGAAGGTGCTACACTAGGTTATGGTGCTACTTATCGAGCCCATAAGAATGAAAGATGGGCAACATTAGGTATAGGATATGGAGATGGTTTTCCCCGTTTTTTGGGAAATAAAGGGAACTCGCTGCTCCATGGACATAGAGTACCTATCATAGGACGGATCTCGATGGACATGATAGTGGTAGATATATCAGGAATTGAAGATGTGATGGTGGGTGATACGGCTACTTTGATTGGAACGGATGGGGGTGCTCGAATTACATTGGACGAAGTAGCACAACAGGCGGATACGATAAGCTATGAAATCCTGACGGGGTTCACAGGCCGATTACCGAGGATTTTGATAAAAAATGGAGGTTAAGGGTGGAATATCGAGCTCTATTTGTGCATGATCTGGAAAGTACATAGTTCAGGGAAATAGACTTGAAAAGATATTTAGTAATATACGGTATTGTTTCTATCTCAATATTGATGGGGTGTACGGAGAAAAATCCGACTTCCTCAATAGATAATCTTGTCGGGGATCTCAATCCACGTACCCTAGAAGTCATATTGCCATTTGAATCATTTGCTAGCGATATAAGGGTTATAGGGGGCTATGGAACTCCTGCGACTATGGGCCGTGGCATCATAGCAAAAGAATTCCAGGGATTGAATTCCAAGACTTTGATTCGTTTCGGTGGATATCCTGATTCCGTGCGAATCTTCGATTCAACTTCTGGAATTGAATCGTACGACAAGGAATTTTCATTAATAGGCGGACGCTTAGTCCTTTACTTCGATACCATTCAGGGTGCAGGAATTGGACCAGCCGATATAAGTGTCTCTGCTTTACAACAGGATTGGGATGTAAGGACTGCAAACTGGAAAATGGCAATTGATACAGCTGGTGATCGTACAGATTGGGCACAGCCTGGAGGAGGAGTTACGGTTCCTATAGGTGTTGGAACTTTCGATCGCCAGTTCGGTCGAGGAGATGAAAACGATACGATTCCTTTCAATGATTCTCTGAGTATAGCTGTGGATTCAGCTCGGATTGCTCAATGGGCAGATATGTCTGATGATTCACGAGGCGTGTTAGTATCCCTAGAAAATGAAAATAGACGTATGGTTATAGAAGCTGCCCGTCTCAGGCTTAAATTACGTCTCAGTATACTTCCAGACAGCTTGATTGAGCAGACTGCTTTCATAGGAGAGAGCAGTTTTATTTATGATCCTATGCCAGGACCACCACCTGTTGATGATCTCAGAATAGGAGGGGCCCCTTCTTGGCGTACGATTATAAGTTTAGACATACCAAGTGTGCTTAACGGTCCTCCGGAGGTTTGTGAAGTCCTAGTGTGTCCATTCTATATAGGCAGGTCCGATGCACAGGTTAATTTGGCTGAGTTGTTGTTAACTCCTCGGGAGACAGATCCTGCCTATCAATTGTTTGACAGTCTAAACGTAGATCTTCGTGCGGTTATTAATCCGGAACTTCTTCCTAAATCGCCCCTTAGTGGTCAGTTGACTGGTGCTTTTGGTACAACCCTTAAGCCCGATTTTTTCTCTAGTGAATCTGATAAACAAATAGCTTTTCCTATAACTAATGTCGTCAGAGATCTTATGCTTGGGGATTCTGCTACTCTTGCCAATGCACATAATACCATTGCCTTATTGGTCCGCCCTGAGCCTCCTGCATTGGGGTTTGCCTCTTTCTATGGACCAGGAAATACTAAGGCTCCCGTGTTACGGTTGCTTTTGACTGTGGCTGGAAAGTTGGTTCCCAGATGAGGATGACGTTGGTTTTGTTTTGTTTGACCGTCTGTTTTCCTAATATGGCTGTTGGACAATCTATCTTGGCGACCGGAGTGCTCGGTATACGCACTGAGTCTTTGGATGCTGTACAGAGGTCCTTAGGTGGAGTTGGTCTTGCTACTGGGACGACTTCTATTCTTCCTGGAGAACCTACGGCTTCTCTTGACCTTCTTGCCCCAACAGTAACGATGACTGTCCAGCCCACATGGGGTCATTACAATTTAAGGTCGGAAGAAAGTGATTTCCGTGGAACTCGTTTTCCAATTTTGGGATTTGCTTATCCTCTTGGTGTTCAGAGTGTCTTAACAGTGACAGCAGGAAGTGTTTTTGATCAACGCTGGACTGCTACTACTAGAAGTACAATTGATGTTTCAGGTAATTCGGTTCCTATCGTAGATACTTTTGGTTCTGATGGAGGGATATCTGCTTTACGAGTTGGATATGCTCGGAGACTCTCTGCTACATTTGCGGTTGGTGCTTCTACAGGTCTTTACAGAGGCCATGTTGATAGGACCTTTAATCGTTCTTTTGGTCTTGAGGTGGATTCTGTGGATACATCTGGTTCTATCATGCCCTTTGACGATGCAGGCAGATGGAGTTATTCAGGGCCAGTAGCTTCGATCAGTGCTTCTTGGGATCCTAGTGATGTAGTGCAACTGAGCTCTTCTCTGAATTGGTCAGGTACTATAAGCGGCACACCGATAGGTACAACCGAAAGTGAAATAATTAAGGTTGATCCACCTTTAGAAATACGGTTTGCGGCTACTGCTATTCTGAGCTCCAGAATTTCACTAACTGCTGGTATTAGCACAGCAAAATGGGAAGCTAGTTACAATTCCAATATTAGTTCAAATGATGTTGGAAGAGTAAATACTTTGGGGGCAGGTATTCAGTGGCGTGCTGGAAACTTCTGGGCTGGGGAATTGCCGATACGTTTAGGCTATAGGCATACTGGTTTCCCTTTTCTGTTTAAGGGAGTTGCTGCAGTAGAGAAAGCTATGTCGGGAGGGTTTTCTATTATAATGGCCGAGACTCTTGGAATTCCTTTGGCCACTATCGATACTGCTGTTGAAATAGGAAGTCGTAGAGCTGGTGATATGGATGAAAATTTCCGCCGTCTTACATTCACAGTACGGGTTGGAGGTAACTGACAAATCAGGTGATATGAGGGTTCTATACCACACTTTCGGCTGTAAAGCAAATCAATACGATACGGAGCGTATGAGGCAGGAGTTGGAAGCCCTTGGTGCGCTAACTGTAAATTCTGATTCCCCATCTGATGTATGTGTGGTTAATACGTGTACAGTAACCAATGCGGCTGACGCTGATGCTCGCCGTTTCATCCGTAGGATTCGTAGGGAAAGACCCGATATTCGAGTGATTGTTACAGGATGCTCTGCTGCTCTCAGGGCAGAAGATTACAAAACAATGAATGAAGTTGAGGCAGTCGTAGCTGGTTATAATCCTGTTGAATTGGCTAAAAAAGTAGTTGATGGCAAAGGTGGATTAGTCCAATTGGGTATAAAAAAAGGTTTGGGTAAATTGGACATAGAATCCGTGGGTAAATCCTTGCTAACACGTAGAGAAGGGGCCACGAGGGGTTGGCTTAAGATCCAGGATGGCTGTGATCGAAATTGCTCATTTTGTGCTACTAGGTTGGCTAGAGGCAAGAGTCGTTCGCGATTCCCCGAGGATGTAATCAGGGAAGCTGCTATACTAGCTAAAAGTCATCCGGAACTTGTCATTACTGGTATTCATATTGGCCACTACGGACGTGATTTGGCTGATCCGCTAACGCTATCAGGACTTTTGGCCCAATTACTAGAGCAGGTGCCAGATGTTCGTTTTCGTCTTGGCAGCATTGAAGCTACCGAAGTTGATGATCTTTTACTTCAACTGATATCTTCCTCTAAGGGACGATTGGCACCACATCTTCATATGCCCCTCCAGAGTGGCTCAGATCCGGTTCTGCGTCGCATGAGGCGTTGGTATACCAGAGAGAATTATCGGGCCAGAGCTTTTGAAATTTCGTCAAAGCTATCCCGCTTGGGATTGGGTGGAGATTTGATAACAGGATTTCCCGGCGAAACTGATAGTGATCACCAAGCTACCGTTAGGATGATAGAAGAGCTTCCATATACCTATATCCATGTATTTCCATTCTCACCCAAGAAGGGTACGGAGGCTGTAAATTTACCTGATCCTGTTACTCAGCGTGTAGCTGGAGAGCGGAGTCGAGAGATTAGGATGTTGGTTCAGGAAAAGGGCCTTAGATATCGAAGTTCCCGTTCGGGTGAGAGTGCGGAAGTGACACTAGAATCAGAAGGTAGTATGGCACTCACTGGTGATTACATGCGTGTCATCGCCAAAGGATCTATAGGGCCGGATCTATTCCGACTTCATAAAGGTCATCTACGGGGTCTAGGTAAAGATCTTTATATTGAAATAGACAATTAAGATTTTCTTCTGATGTCAATTTGTTATTTGATTATATAACTGAGTTTACCATGATCCTAAAATCCAGAAAACGTGCATACGTTGAGACTTATGGCTGTCAGATGAACATTAGTGACGGCGAGTTGATGGAGGGAGTTTTAAGTGATCATGGATATGAGATCGCTTCTTCACCCGATGAAGCTGACGTCATTTTAATCAATACGTGTGCTATTCGTGAACATGCCGAAAAACGTGTATTGGGTAGGGTTAGTCAGTTATCTGGATTGAAAAGGAATAGACCTGAAGTTGTAATTGGTGTTACTGGATGTATGGCCCAGAGGATGGGTGATTTACTTCTGGAGAGGGCCCCTCTAGTAGATCTTGTCATGGGTCCAGATGGGTATCGATCTCTTCCTGAGAGACTTGATGCCCTAGAAGGATTACGGCAAGCAAAAGTTTCAAAGTCAGGAGAAAAAAAAGGGACACAGCTTACAGTTCTTGATCTTAACTTAGGTGAGAACTATGAAGGTATTTCGCAACTTCGTACGTCTCAAATTTCCGCATGGGTGCCTATTCAGCGAGGTTGTAATCATCGATGCACTTTTTGTATCGTACCATACGTTAGGGGTTCTGAAAAAAACCGTCTCCCTCAAGATATTCTCAGAGAGATCGAAGAGATTGCTGACTCAGGTATTACCGAAGTAACGCTTCTGGGACAGACTGTGAATTCATATCAATCTAATGAGACTTCATTCACAGAGTTGCTTCGTTCTGTAGCTCGTGTTCCAGGTATTCAAAGAGTACGTTTCACATCACCCCATCCAAACGATGTGACTCCAGAACTTTTGGAAGTAATGGCAGAGGAATCTGCTGTCTGTGAACAATTACATCTGCCACTCCAGTCTGGTAACGACCATGTACTCAAGAGGATGCTTCGTCGCTATACGGTGGATAGTTTTTTAGATAAAGTAGAACTGGCTAGGCTTACTGTCCCCAACCTTGCTATCTCCACTGATGTGATTGTTGCCTTTCCTGGTGAATCTCGTGAGGAATTTGAGGATACATTGAACTTATTGCGCCACGTACGTTTTGATGATGCTTATACTTATCGATATTCCCTTCGTGAAGGTACTCCAGCAAGTCGATTCCCGAATGAAGATTTCATCGCTGATGATGAGGCACAGAAACGTCTAGAGATCCTGATTGAGGTTCACCGTAAAATCCAAAGTGAGATCAATCGAAGTGAAGTCGGTAATGTTGAGGAAGTCTTGATTGAAAAAAGTGCACGTCATCCAGGCCAGATTCTTGGACGCACTAGACGTAATAAGGTGGTGGCATTTCAGGGATCCCCAGAACTTATTGGCACCTATAAGAGTGTATCTTTAACTGCCACCACAGGTGCTACTTTTGTGGGCGAATTAATAGATTCTTCAGCATTGGCTTTTGATTCTTGAACTTATAATGTTTCTATTCTTCATTAAGCGCTTAGACGGACTATTTTACCTATGAACCATCTTACTGGTTTTCTGGGTATATTCTCAGTGCTATTGGTCTCTATTGCTTTCACAGCACTTAACGGAACGCAACGAGTTACGGTTAATCTGGGAATAGTAATTCTAAATCAGATTCCTGTTACCTGGGTAGCTTTTGGTGGTTTGTTTACTGGAATGGTGATTATGTTGATCGCCGGATTACAGGGTGATCTGAAAGTTAGAGGAATTCTGCGTCAGCGATTAGAAATAGAAGATCAGGAGGAGCGTGCTCTGATTGATAGAACCCAGCAAGATCTATTTCCTGCTGATACTACTATGGAAGAAATCAAAGAGTAGATACGGGAGGTCCTATTAGCTTTATCAGCAGGAGTTTAGTTACCGTTGACCATGGCGAAGCCACAATTATCGTGGCCTCACATGCCATCGTACCATACTTATGCCGCATGCTATGTCAGAAAGCAACCTAGTTACACTAGAACAGTATATCCTCGAAGAGGAACTTAGTCGTCCAGGAGCTACAGATGCTTTTGGCACTCTGCTTAATTCCATTACGTTGGCGGCTAAAGCCATATCGAAAGAAGTTAATAGAGCTGGGGTAGTTGATATTGTCGGTAGTACTGGCACGACAAACGTCCAGGGAGAGTCGGTACAAAAACTCGATGTGTATTCTCAGGACGTTATATTTGCAGCGGTAAATCATACGGGTACAATCTCGTGTATGGTTTCTGAAGAGCACGAAGAAATCTTGTCCATCCCTGAGGAATTCCCAAGGGGAGATTACGTTTTGATATGCGATCCTCTAGATGGTTCGTCTAATATCGATGTCAACGTCTCTATAGGTACTATTTTCTCAATACATAATAAGATTTCAGAAGGTGAAGATGGAGTCCTAGAGGATTGCCTCCAACCTGGTTACCGACAGATCGCCGCTGGGTATTTTCTCTATGGCTCCTCAACTATGTTAGTCTATACAAGTGGCCATGGTGTTAACGGATTTACTCTTGATACGTCGGTTGGAGATTTCATACTTAGCCATCGCAATATCCGGATCCCAGCACCTCCGAACCTTATTTATTCAGTCAATGAATCCTACTATAAACACTGGTCTGAGGGACAACAGTCATTAGTGCAAAGCCTAAAAAATATCGATGGAAAAACTATGGGCACCTACACCTCTCGCTACATTGGATCTTTGGTTGCGGATTTCCACCGGACGCTGCTCAAAGGTGGGATTTTTATGTATCCTGCAGATACGAATAACATACATGGTAAGCTTAGGCTCCTCTACGAAGCTGCACCTATGTCTATGATCTGTGAGCAAGCAGGTGGAAAAGCTTCAAACGGGAACAGACGTATTCTTGATATCATTCCCGAAACGCTACATCAGAGGACACCCCTTTATATTGGATCCCATGATATTGTTACTATGGCCGAGAGCTATTTGGCTTAATATTTGGAGATTTGATCGTAGCCGATCTTGTTAATTAGCTATTAATGGGGTGGTTACCTGGTATGTGTCCGTTATCTAGGTCCACCAAAGGAGTGGAATAGTTACCAGAAAAACATGCTTCACAAAAAGTTCCATGATCGGCTACTACCGACATCATACCCTCAAGAGATAAATAACCTAAAGAATCAACCTCTAAAGTTTTTCCTATCTCATCTGGACTTAGCCGTGATCCAATTAGTTCTTCCTTGCTGGGCATATCGATTCCGTAAAAGCATGGGAATCGTACGGGTGGACTAGCAATACGAAAATGAACTTCTTTTGCTCCTGCCTGACGGATAAACCTCACTAGACTCTTGCTTGTTGTACCTCTGACCAAAGAATCGTCTACTACAATAACTCGCTGCCCTTCGAGCACTTCTCGGACGGGGTTGTATTTCATGCGTGCACCAAAGTCACGGTCCGCCTGGGATGGCTTGATGAAAGTACGACCCACGTAGTGATTGCGTAGAAGTCCTAATTCATAAGGTATACCGCTAGCTTCGCTATATCCCAGGGCAGCTGAATTAGCACTGTCTGGTACGGCGATAACAGAATCTGCATCTATTGGGTGCTCCTCAGCTAATCGTCTCCCAAAACCTCGTCGAGCACTATCTACTGAGATTGTCCATAGACGTGAATCAGGTCGAGCAAAATAGACGAGCTCGAATATACAGGGAGCTTTATTTTTGGCTTCTGGAAGGCTTTGAAGCTTATTTACTGACTCACCTTTAATCTTAAGAATTTCTCCCTGTTCTATATCCCTCACATATTCTGCTCCGATGATGTCTAGGGCACATGTTTCACTGGCCACTACATGTCCTTTGTCCAGCTTACCCAATACTAGAGGGCGATATCCTCTAGGATCCCGAACAGCGTATAGGGTGTCACTCACAGTGATAGCTAGAGAAAAAGCCCCCTCAAGTTGTTTGAGGGCATCGTTTATCTGGGTGTCAACTGTATTGTATTGAGAACGTGCTATAAGATGGACTATTACTTCAGAGTCCGATGTAGTCTGAAAGATAGCTCCTTCACTTACTAGACGTTTTTTGAGTTTGTATGCATTAGTCAAATTACCGTTGTGTGCTACGCTAAGATCACCCTCGGCATATCGGGCAACGATGGGTTGGGCATTTAATACCTTACTGCCACCTGCTGTCGAATAGCGTACGTGCCCAATTGCCGTACGACCGGAAAGTTTTATCAGAGATTCAGCATTGAAGACGTCCGCCACAAGTCCCACGTCCTTGTGTACATGTGCCCTTCCATCATCTATAGCACAGATGCCCGCAGATTCTTGACCTCTATGCTGGAGTGCATATAGCCCCAGGAATGCCAATTCTGCAGACCCTTCTATTCCGCTTATGCCCACCACTCCACACTCTTCATGGGGACCTTCATCTAGTTGTGATACTGTGATGTCTGTGGGCATATCTACGATGGGAAGTGGTT
>CEUS01072927.1_pt1 | contig 53624 bp, 45 predicted proteins | sample 427031 | NCBI WGS metagenome assembly CEUS01 (sample SAMEA2622837, study PRJEB7988) | marine metagenome | biome: marine biome (ENVO:00000447); feature: marine epipelagic mixed layer (ENVO:xxxxxxxxx); material: "saline water (ENVO:00002010), including plankton (ENVO:xxxxxxxx)" | depth 140 m
TGTTGGATATCCATGTCCATTCAGCTTTGCAGGGAGCGTGCCACAAGGTCCGCAACTCAGGACGCGCAGAACACCGCTGGATAGCTAGGTGTGGCCGGGTGCCACGGAGGACTAGGGGCTAGTTGCCGCCCGGTCTCCTTTTTTTGAATTACAGGAATAGCAAAGGGGCTGGATGTTCTCTATGTAGTTGCTCCCGCCCCTTGAGAGAGGAACGATGTGGTCTCTTGTTATAACCGACTCTCTATTCGAGGGAGGCGGAATCTGATCCCACTCCCGACCACACCCCGGACAACATGTATGATTGGATAGGAGGTCCTCCCACTCCTTAGTCGTGAAAGATCCTTCTGAAGCCGACTTCCGTGCCCTTCTTCTTGGGGCAAAGACATTCGTATTGCAGTCCTTACATCCTGAGAAATACGTACCCGTCGCTCTTCTGGTGAAACGACTAACTGGCAGGAACCGGAGGCAGAGATAGCAGGTCCGGTGAGTATCGGTGTGATGAAGCTTGACCTTTGATTTGCTTCTCTTCTTGAGGATCTCTGAGACACACGACTGACACATGTTGTAATACCTGTCGTCGATCCTCTGAGTGAAATCAGAGATGGGTTTGTCCTTCTCACACCTGTAGCAGGTCTTTAGTTCTCCGGTCATCCTCAACAGTATAATTGGGGCTAGACAGCTAGAGGTGGCTGGTGCCACGGAGGGGCTAGTTGCTAGCTGGACCAGCAAGAAAATCTTCTACGGATAATTTCAGAGCGCTAGCGCATGACTTAACAATTTCGGGATGGATCTTTCTTGGGATAGTTAGTTGCTGTTCACCGCGGGGGTTTTCCATTCTCACGTGACTACCTTTTCCCCTGCCTGGCATCTCTTTACATCCCCACCCCTTAGCAATTTTTATCATTTTTCTCTGCCGAATACTTAGTAAACCACCTGCTGCTAATCGCCTTGTTAAAGGGTGTTTCCTGCCTATAGCGAAAACATGGTGTCCATAACTATGAGAAAGTCCCCTGGCTTCAAAGAAACTCCATAACTTGCCTTTACTTGCCAGTTGATTGCTGCCCACGGTCTCTAGATGGTATTCCTCGAACAGTTTTGTCTCGAGACTTTCCAGTGGTTCTCGCATTCCCACTCTGTAGCCGGGAAGATTCTTGTGATGTGGAATGGCTCGCTTTATCGCCTTACGTTCCTCATCGGTCAGCCCGTATAGTTGAGGCGACTTACTAATCATTTTCGAGGAAACGTTAGGATCAAAATGCTGTCGGGAAATAAAAGCCTTTGTTCTTTGGTACTGGTAGGCAACAGCAGCAGCTTCCTCTAGGCAGTTGTCCGTTAAGTAAACCTTCCGATACCGCTTGTTGCTCGGAAGGTACGCCTTGTTTTTGAGCACTACCTCCCATCTTGTCAAAAGGCTCTCGATCTTATGATGGTAATGTTCATGAAATAGTATGGACCTCGCTGCAATCTTGCGGAGCGTCCACCTTGAAAGGCCTGAGCGTGTATGAGGATCACTTCTCATCACCCCCTTCCTGATCGAACCTTGAAATCTGGCTGGGTTAGAACATGCCGAGTCAATGTGCCTAGCATATTCTTCTATGCCTTCCCAGGTCACATAGGCGCCCCATTCATCTTTACGAAAAAGATGGAACGGAAGGTAAAAGCCCCACGTCACTATTCCCTTCTTACGACACGGACTCCCTGGGAACCGCTCATCTTCAGGCACAAGCTCACCTGGGGCAGGCTTTTCTTCCAGCTCTGGAGGCTCTAGTTCATTCCAAGGTTCTCCGATCCCTTGGAATCCACTCGTTTCGGGTGATTCTTCCCCAGACACTTTCTCTATCACGTCATCGATCTTAGCAAGAACAGGTTTTTGATCGCCTTCCTCAATTGTTACCCACTCGTCTAATTCTTCCCGTGTACGAGTAAACTCTTGGTAATTTTGGACTCCTTGAATCGTTTGACACAGCTCAGCAAAGGTTTCGTCAATCCTTTGTTTCTTCATTTGTCTACCTCGAAATGAATAAGAAGGAAATTATTCAACTCTATTTCGAGGCGGGCTCGAGCACTTAACTGGTTGAATTTTCTCACTCATCCTCTCCTGGCGGTGAGGGTCTACCTACCCGCGAACCTCGCCCGACCCCATTCAAGTACCAGTGGCGAGCAGGGCTGAAGGCGTATCTCCTCCCAATACTGCTTCTTGTTGGCTCGACTCGCCATGTGAAGGAGAATTGGCTCCGTCCTCGGGATTGCGTGGAAACTGAACTGGAGGGTCTCCACCTTCACGTAGGTCAGTCCGTCCGAATCAGCGAAGACCTCAACGCCCTCGATCGGACCAGAGACTAGTTGCTCAATGATTTGGCCCACTCGGGTCTTGAAGGAGTAGACCTCCTTAGAGAGCCCCTTCACCAAGCTCGAATCGCTGTACTTCCCTGTCAGCGCAGCATTCAGAAGGTTGGCGCTTGAGAAAAAGTATGCTGCGTCGCGCGCAGTGATCACCTCGACCTCCAGTCCGGCTCGCGCTTCTTGGAGATCAGAGGCTCGGATTGCGACTTCGTTGGTTGACGCGATGATCTCGCGAAATACCGCGCTCGAATCCCTCTTGCTCTTGCCTCGCACCTCTTCCATTCGAAGGTGATTCAGCAGCAGTCGAGCGTGAGGAAAAAATCGAGAGTGGTCCCCTCCCTCCTGTTGAACGAAGGCGATCAACGACTGGATGTGGGTGCCCGGATAACTACACCGATGGTGTTGGGAGAACGTCGGTTGGCAGTAGATGACCCTGAGGTTCTCAGACTGCCCAGCATTGAGAATAGCCCATCGATGAGCCCTCTCTTCATCCCAAGCTGCCATAACCCACGAACGCCGGCCATCTGCCCAAATAGGTTCGAGCACTCTAGGCCGGGCCTTCATGTTTGGATGGCCAGGAAGAGGTCGAACGCCTTCCGCGAGCCAAGGGAAGCGCAGTCTGCGTGTCCCTGGACCGAAGCGCTCTTTCGCCCGGTAATACACGAGGGACCAGAATAATAGATCGGAGAGCGGTAGAGATCGTTGGCTCTCAATTCGCGGGAAGTCTGCACCTAGGAAAGCGCCGACAAGACTCTTGCTCGGATCTCGCTTTTCTGTGTACAGGGTAATGAAGTCGCCCTCCTCCGACGCGACCAAGTGGAACACGGTGTTCCAACTTCTGGTTCGCCAGGCCGCCGACGGAGATCCTGGATTCGATTCCAGCTTGATCAGGAAGTTCTGGCGGCGAGCTTCGCACTCATACTGCTTCTGGATGGTCGCCTGAAACACGACTCCACGGTGCTCGATCGCCTGAGCTTCGTCGATCATCTCTGGCCCGTAACCTAAGGCTGAGAATACGGGCCACGGATATAGTTCCCGACACCATCTAGCTTTGTGCTCTTCTTTATGATTTCGACACCAGGTATCGAAATTCACGTTCCTGACTTTCAATCTACTCTACGCTCGCTCAGAGCGGGAATGGATTCGGTTCGCCTCAACAGGGGGGCGGCCACTGATGGATTTCTCTCCTGAACGGTAGTCATAAGGCAGTCAAAATGGGTACTACTGGTATAACTAAGAATACTTAAAGACACCTAGAAAGACCTCTGAGGGCAAAGGCCGAGGATGGATCTCTCTATGGCACCTGCCCTCTCTGTGATGCGGAAGGTTGGTTAAGGAAAAAATTCCTGAACCTTGATCTCTGAACGTGCAAAACTGTGTTGTTTAGATTCGGCTGACGCCACGGAAAAAAAGGGGGGTGGCGGGTACGGGGGGTTGACCCACGAGAAACAGACTCGAACCGCGCAGCTGCAACGGATCGGTGCGCGTTGCCTCGTACAGTTGCCCGCCCCCTTAGTGGCAACAAGGGGGGGTGCCCGGCCAGTGAGTTCACCTCTGACTTCGAGCAATCTTGACCCATAAGTGAGTACTTATGTGAGTACTTAGAACTCCATTTCCCTAGATACCAAAAACCCTACAATCTGTAAGTGATTGTAGGAATTATGTTTACAGCTAAGCTGGCGAAGGGACTCGAACCCCCAACCTGCTGATTACAAATCAGCTGCTCTACCAGTTGAGCTACGCCAGCAACTCGTTGTCTAGCAATTACTTGAATGTACTTGCCCCGTCAGAGGTCAGGTAGCCACCGAACCGGTACAGAGCCAGTACCTAATTTTGTGGTCTAGCACCGGACTCAACTGACGACCTTCCACCTTGTCCCCTCAGGTCCATCCTCTAGGACTATACCCTTTTCGGTCAGCTCATCCCTTATTGAGTCGGCTGCCTCGAAATCTCCCTCCGCGCGCGCGCGTTGGCGTGCCTGAATCCTTTCCTCTACCCAGTCCACAACATCCTCGTCTACTGAGCGTGCCGCACGTGCTACTTCCAGGAGACCAAGCACCCGGTCCATCGACTCAAGCGCTTCGACTACGGTATCTCGATCAGCCGCAGAGACCTCACTACATCCATCAAGGGCGGCATTAACCCTGGTAACCATTGTAAACAGCGCACCAAGCGCATCCGAAGTGTTGAAATCCTGGTCCATTGCCGACTCGAACGAACGCAGCGCCTCTTCTACCAATCCGGGAATAGGTAGAGCACCTGCACCCTCCGAAACTTGTAGCCCACTGATACGTGACTCGAAGTCCAAGAGGCGCTGAACAGCATTCCTAGACGCGTCCAGGCCAACTCGAGTGAAGTTCAGGTCGCTTCGATAATGAGCCGAGATGAGCTGATGGCGAATCGAAGCTGGGTCATACCCTTCATCCAGCAACTCTCGGACCGTGATGTAGTTGCCCAAGGACTTTGACATCTTCCGCCCTTCAAGCTGAAGGTGCTTAACGTGGAGCCAGTTCCGGACGAATGGCTGTTCTGTAGCAGCCTCAGATTGGGCAATCTCATTTTCATGATGAGGAAACACGAGATCCTCACCACCCAGGTGCATGTCGAGTGTATCACCCAACTCAGCTAGGCTCATAACAGAGCATTCGAGGTGCCAACCAGGTCTACCCCTGCCCCAGGGAGAGTCCCAAGCAGCACCAGCGCGCTCATCTTGGTCTGTCGCAGCTTTCCAAAGTGCAAAGTCGCGGGCGTCTTCCTTGTCGTACTCATCATGAGTAACCCGCGCCCCAACCTTCAGGTCTGAGGAGTCTATCCCCTTCAGCTTCCCATAATCCGCGAAGCTGGCAATCGAAAAATAGACAGCACCGTCTTCAGCCTTATAGGCATGGCCCGAGTCCACCAGTCGAGCTACGAATTCAACCATCGCCTCAATGAATCCAGTTGCCCGAGGATAGCTATCTACAGGCATTATCCCGAGAGTCCTTGAGTCTTCTAGGAACGCTTCGCCAAAAGGACGAGTGAACTCCGCCACACTCAGACCTGTCTTAGCCGCGCCCTCAATCGTCTTATCATCAACGTCTGTCAGGTTCAGCACAAATTGAACCTCGTACCCAGCCCACTCGAGATAGCGGTGGACAAGATCGAAGAACAGAAACGTGCGGAAGTTTCCTATGTGCGCGTGGTCATAGATCGTAGGGCCGCAGGCATAGATTCGAACCTTATTGCCCTCTAAGGGCACAAAAGGACCGACTGCACGCGTCTGCGTATTGTAGACTTTGAGCGTCATAGCTTTAAGCCGTAGAGATTTCCGATCGAGTCGTCATCCGTGGCTTCCCGGTAGCGCGTCCATCTCATCCCTGATCACTGCAAGCGCAGCCGAAGGGTCCGGAGCTTGAGTTACAGGCCTCCCGACGACCAGGAAATCCGCTCCTGATTCTACCGCCTCAGCGGGCGAAGCTACCCGCTTCTGGTCACCATGATCCGTCCCCTTAGGTCGGATGCCCGGAGCAGCGATGAGAAAGTCGCTTCCCAACTGAACTCGAATTCTTGCCACTTCCCACGCTGACGCAACAACGCCATGCACCCCCGACTCCTGAGCCGAATGTGCTAACCGGAGAACCTCGTCCGAGGCATCGTCCACACGTCGTTTCCAGATAATACTGAGATCCTCAGGACCCAAAGATGTGAGGATCGTAACCGCTAGAAGCTGGAGATCCCCCTCAACTGACTCGCAAGCGGCGTCCAACATTAACTGGCCACCACAAGCATGCACTGTGAGTAGATCCACATCCAGGTCGCAAGCAGCCCTCACCGCACGAGCGACGGTATTCGGTATGTCATGGAGCTTGAGATCAAGGAACACCCGCTTGTCTCGCGCCTTAAGCTCAGACACCATCGCCGGCCCCGCCGACGTGAAGAGTTCCAGGCCAACCTTATAGTACCCAGCAGCCTCCCCGAGACGATCAACAAGTTGCAAAGCGGACTCAGAGGATGGGGTGTCGAGCGCAACAATTACTTCGCTCATGAACTCCTGCCTTCGTCTTCATCTGAGCAGACCAGGTCCGTCCAGGACGAGACCCCACGCTCCCTTCCCCATTTCTCGAGTCCCCGAGCGAGCAATAGGCCAGCGCGAGGAGATGCAAAAGACGCGGTGCCTACCTGAACGAGTGCAGCTCCAGCGCGAGCGTAGGCCACCGCGTCCTCAGGGGCCGTCACCCCACCAACCCCAAGCAAGGGCACATGTGTCTCGCTCCTCGCCTTTTTAACAGCGCGGAGTCCAACAGGAAGTAGCGCTGAGCCACTGATTCCTCCCGGGCCAGCACCTAGTTCCGCAGCACCTGTAGCTCCTTCCAGGAGAAGGCCGGGCAGCGTATTGACCAAGGTGAGCCCGTCTGCTCCCGCGTCAGTGGCGCAGCGGACTGTCCCCCCTAAGTCCAGGTCATTAGGAGCTAGTTTGGCAAGCAACGGTCGGTCGGTGCGAGCCCGGCAGCCAGAAACGATCTCATCGACAGCATCTAGGTCGAGCGCGAACGGTGGGCCGTCGCGTCGCGCATCATTCGGGCACGAAAGGTTCAACTCATAACCGAGAAAACCTTCATCACCATCCAGGCCCTCTACTAGTCGAAAAAATTCGGATACCGTGTGCCCGGCAAGGCTGACGAAAACCTGTGCCCGAGTCACATTGGCAGCGATCCAAGGCAGCTTCTCTCTCCGAGTCGATTCAAGGCCGGGGTTGGCAAGCCCAATCGAGTTCAGCATACCACCACCGAACTCAGTTAATCGAGGTGCTTCGTTCCCATGCCTTGGATCAATTGTCACTGACTTGGTCACAAACCCGCCCAAGTCATTCAAGTCGAAAAACTCGGCTAGCTCTAACCCAAAACCGCACGTCCCCGCAGCCAACAAAACTGGGCTCTGAAACTTCACCCCGAACAGCTCCGTGGTAAGCCTCACTTGATGGTACTCGGGCTGGAGTAACTCACCGCGCCGGTCCAGGAAGTCCCGAGCTAACGCCGGGTGGATACCGCTTAAAAAATCTGAGGACTGCGTCAGCTACAGCTTGCCCCGTATCCCTCTGGAACTTGCCATCTCTAAGCATCCTAGCTTCCTCGTCGTTCGACAAATAACCGGTTTCGATGAGGACCGACGGCATCAGCGCATTAGTGAGCACGGCGAGCAAACCCTGCTTCACACCACGATTCGGTCCTGGGTGAAACTCTTCGATTTCCTCTTGCACCATCTCAGCCAATAGTGCTGACCAGTGTTGGTGGTCGAGGGTGCGGAGTTCCCTGAGAATGAACCCAAGATCAGGATCCTGGCTCAAGTCAACGTTCTGACCCCGAAGGCTTAAGGGAGCATTCTCGATCGCGGAGACACGGCGCTCGTGCTCAGTCCTGGCTTCTGACAAGAAGTATGTTTCAAAACCACGCGCTGATCGCCTGTTAGGAGATGAATTCGCATGAATAGAGACAAAGACGCCCGGTCGATCACCCTTTGCCTCAGTAGCTATCTCTCCCCGCCTCCAAAGATCAACGAAAGTATCGTCTTCTCGTATCATAAAAGCTGTAAGATCTGGCTCACGCTCTAGAATAGCTAACAACTCAAGGGCTATTCCTAGAGCCACGTCTTTTTCATGAATGCCCTCAGGACCAAGTGCTCCCGGATCTTCTCCTCCATGACCCGCATCAATGATTACGATGCGCTCACCCTGATTCGAAGAAAGAGCATCAGAAACATCTTCTGACAATCGCTGCTCGTCAGACTCTGAGAGGAGTGCGCTCACGACCTCTTCCTCCGGTATTAACAAGAGGTCTTCTGAAGTTACAGGCTCAGTTATTTCTCCCCTAACAAGGGGAAGGCGATCCACCCGTAGTGTCGACCTCGCCCCATCGAACTCGTAAAGGTCTGGCAACTGCTCTGGGAAAAATTCTGTCAACAACTGCAGCGGCACGAGTGTCCGAGAACCATCACGATACGGAGGGTGCGTCATCTGGAGCATGACACCGTCCCATCGGAAAAATGGTGATCCTATACGCAGAGAAACAACGACCTCATTCGAAACAAAAGTTGTAACCCTATCCGAGTCCTCGGCGATGCCCCAGCCCAGATCCTCAAAGAGCGTGACATCAGTCACCGCGTAGCCTCGATCTAGCATAACTGCAAGATCCCTGGCACTCGTCCCATCCATTTGCTCGACCCTAAACGTCGGTTGCTCCTGGGCCAGTACGGGGACTGCCAAGAGAAGTAGTGAAGTAGAGATGGCCTTATGCCAGATCACCGCGCCTCCATAGCTCGACGTGCCTCTCGGTCCTGTTCGCGTCGCTTCAGTTCCTCTCGTTTGTCGTGAAGCTTCCTTCCTCTAGCCACCGCTAACGTGATTTTGGCGTAACCTCGAGAAAAATAAACATCCAAGGGCACCAGAGTTAGACCCTTTTCATTTACCTGAGACGCGAGTCGCTGGATCTCCTGTTTATTGAGGAGAAGACGCCTTGGACGCACGGGATCGACATTGAAACGGTTCGCTTTTTCATAAGGGCTGATATGCAGACTGTGCAGCCACACCTCCCCTCCCTCAACCCGAGCAAATGCATCTTGAAACGACACTTCCCCGGCCCTTATCGACTTGACCTCGGGACCCTTAAGCTCAATACCCGCCTCGACAGTCTCCAGTACCTCAAATTCGTGTCTCACCTTTCGATTCTTCGCGACGATCTTACGAGCAGTATCGTTTTTCACAGTTGACCTATGGATACATTTGCATAAGACGCATTACAGCTCAGGATACACAATAAGCAATGCTGGAATGTAGAAACGCCACGAAGGGTGAACATCCCTCCGCGGCGCTATCCCAGATCACGCGATGTGCCCTCAAGCTTTTATAAAGCTTCGGCTTCTTGTTCTTCTTCGGTCTTAACCGCAACTGTTCCCTGGGCTGCTCGCACACCCTCATGGTAAGCAGCCTTAGAGCGCTGGAGTTTCTCTTCAAGGTCTGTTCGTGCTTCCGATGCCGCAGAACGCCCTGCATTGACCGCATCCTTCACTCCATCAAAGCTCATCTGCACACCCTCTCGAACCTCCTCGAGGCGCTCCTCAACCTGACGCTGTGCTTCGCGAACGCGTTCTTCAGCAACGCTACGAAACCTCCGCGCGTGCTCTTTAAGGTCTTCTTGGGTCTCAGCCCCCGATTTCGGAGCAAAGAGCAATGCTAACCCTGCCCCAACGAGAGCTCCGAGAACAAATGAGCCGAGGCCACCTCCACCATCTCTCTCGATTACAACGTATGGGGCGTCATCTTGATCTCTCATGTTTCCTCCGAACTACTTGTTGGGCCACGCCTCTCAAACATTCGTCAACTTAACAAGCGCTTAACAGCGTATCCACTACCCACCATTCCGGTTGACGAACTACAGCCTCGTCAGAGCGTCCACCGTGGATCCGAACTCTGTAATTCTAGGTGCTCTGCTCCCTCGTGTCCCATAAGTCTATGCGTAAGTCGCTTGCTCAGTTCCACACCAGGCTGATCAAGTGGATTTACTCTATAGAGGGCGCCAGCGTATATGGTCGCAATTTGCAGCACTGCAAGGAGTTGACCGACGGTTATCTCATCAATCTGAGGAAGATGCAGCACGGCGTTGGGTCGCCCCACAAGCCTTAGCGCCTCAGCTGTGGCTCTCTGCCCTGTATTGATGAGTTCTGTGAGTGAGGAACCGCCTAAGTATGCGAGCTCAGGCATATCTACGTGAGCATTAGGGATAACAACATCCTGTCCATGATCTTGAACATGGACGAAGACTACAACCTTGTCGTCAGGGCCTTCCATCAAGAGCTGGAGCAAAGAATGCTGATCACTAGAGCCTAGTGCGACAACAGGGGTCGGTCCCGTGGACTGTGTAGTCCCATCGAGCTGATGAGCCTTGCCAAGGCTCTCCGCCCAAAGTTGCTGAAACCACAGAGCCGTGGACTTTAAGCGGTCTGAGTAGGGCATAAGCACATGAATCGGTCTCCCCTGCTCTTCATCGGCATGCCAGAGAAGAGTTGCAATGATCCCTGCTAGGTTTTTCGAGAGCTGACCGTCCCTGCACCGCTCTTCCATCTTAGCTGCCCCTCTGCAGAGGGCTGACAAATCGACACCGCACATGGCAGCCGGAAACAGGCCGACTGATGAGAACACCGAAAAGCGGCCGCCCACTTTCTCAGGAATTGATAGCATTGGGATCCCCTCTGCTTCTCCAATTCTGTAAAGCACTCCAGCACCTAGGGTGGTCGTGAAGAGAAAGTGCTCTCTCGCCCGCTCCGTACCGACGATGGACTCCACTCTCTCACGAGCCACCAAGTACTGAGCCATCGTCTCAGTAGTTTTCCCGGACTTACTTACCACGTTGAACAAGGCGCGCTCTGGATTGACTCTCTCTAGAATCCTGTTGACGGTGAGCGGATCCGGGTTGTCGATAATATGAAGCCTCGGAAAACCATCTCGCTCTTCTTCCGACCGCTCATTCCAGTACGGCCCCAGAAGAGCTTCCTTAAGAGCCTTGGCCCCCAATGCGGAGCCACCGACTCCAAGAATCACAACGTCTTTGAAGGATTGGCCAAAACTGTTTGCTACTTGCTGCACTTGGTAGACGGTATCACTCGCATACGGAAGGTCCATAAAGCCCAGGGCACCCAAAGCTCGTTCAGCCTGCACAAAAGCGTGTGCCTTTTCAAAGGCTTTTGACATGTCTCCGAAAAAGAACTTTGGATCTAGACCTCCTTCTAGCCCAGGCGCCATAAAGTTCCCGAAGTCGAGCCCTACTTCCTCCATCAGGTAATCTCTACCGTAAGTCCGTCGTAGGCCGCGTATAGACCGTCCGGTAGACGCTCCTCTAGCTCCGCGTGTGTTACCCGGTGAGTCAGGTGGGTCAAATAAGTAACCTCTGCTCCAACTTCTTTTGATGCCTCAATTGCTTCCTCAACGTTAAAGTGGGATGCGTGAGGCTTACCAAACCACAGCGCGTTAAGCACCAGTACGTCGATGCCCTTCAGTATCTCTAAGGATTCCTGCGGAATGAGCTTGCCATCAGTGATGTAACCCAACCGACCCACCCTGAAGCCGTATACGGTGCAGTCACCATGCGGAACAGTGAGCGGAATGAAATTCTCACCTACGATTTCTACTGGAATCCCAACTTCAAATTCATTTAGCTGGACTCGTGGCTTGGAACTGCCCCGTGGTGGAGCTACGGAATCATCGAAGATGTATTTAAAGTGCTGCTCAAGCACAGGTCGATACTCACCGGCGATGTACGCAGGCATGTCCCCCCGCCGCGCGGTGAACACCCTCACATCATCGATGCCATGGATATGATCTGCATGCACATGTGTGAACCAGATCGCGTCAATGATATCGATGCCTGTGGCTAACAACTGAAGTCTGAGTTCGGTTGGCGTATCAACGAGAAGTCGACCGCCACCTGTTTCGATCACCGCTCCATGTCGTGTTCTGCGGTCCCGCGGGTCGCTTGATGTACAAGCAGCACAGTCGCAACCCACAACGGGAACACCAAATGAGGTGCCCGTGCCAAGGAAGGTCAGTTTCATTCCTATACCAACCAGTCGCTGTTGGTCTCAGCACTACTCACTAACTCGTTGTAAGTAAACCATGTTTGCAGGTTCATATGCACTCTGGTTCGTTCTGGGTCGTCTCCCACTAACCATCGGCTAATGTCCGACGACCCGTCAGCCAGCTCCAGAGCACCCACGAGCGTAGTTGGGAGCATTGTATTTGAGCGGGAGTGTGAGAGGAGACCGTATTTGGGCCTGAGAAGAATTCTGGCTATCCCTTCATAACCGGGCAACCGGCACTAGGACTAGCGCTCGCGCTTAAGGACCTTTTTTATTCCGCGCCCGCTATCGCCTGCTGTAGGGACCCTGAATACTCTTTAATATGACCCTGATTCATATTCAGTCTCTCCAAAAGTCTGAATTACTTAAGACTGACCTGAGTTCGGCAAGGCACATCGGACTCGATTGTGAGGCTGCCGGCTTCCATCGATACTCAGACCGTCTCTGTCTCTTACAGTTAACAACTGAGCGCAGCACCTACGTGATCGATCCCCTGGGTTTTGACCCAGCGGAACTTATCCGGAATGCGCTCGAGAACCCAGAAGTGTCAGTGATGATGCACAGTGCTGACTTCGACCTGCGACTCCTTCGGAGAGATCTGGGAATCCGTGTCACTGGGCTCTTCGATACGCAAATCGCTGCACAGCTTCTCGGTGAGGAAGGACTCGGACTCGCTTCACTGCTCGAATCGCGCTTTGGACTGAAGCTCTCGAAGAAATACCAGCGAGCGGACTGGGCTGAGCGCCCGTTATCTGATGCGATGCTCAATTATGCAGCAAATGATACACGCTACCTAGCCCGACTTACCGACGTTCTGAAAGGGGAGCTCGCCGAAGCTGGCCGACTGGACTGGGTCCAAGAAGAGTGTCTCGCTCTTGAGTCAGCCTCCGGTGCCGTGACGGAACCCGAACTGCTAGAGGACCCAGTCGTACGTATAAAGGGAGCTCGTCATCTATCCCTCAGGCAACTAGCCGAGCTTCGCAAAGCTCTGGCATGGCGCGATGAAATCGCTCGGGACCGGGACCGAGCTCTGTTCAGGGTCATCGGTGACAAACCTCTTGTCGAAGCATTAGCAGCTCGCCCGAGGAGCGTTTCAGACCTTACCAACGTGAAGGGGTTCCCGACTAAGCTGGCAACTGAAAAGGGGCGAGACCTCCTAAGTCGTATTAAAGCAGTCGCTCATCTTGATGAGTCTGAACTCCAGCCCTACCCGAAGCCTCGTCGGCGAGGACCCGGACGGCCTTCCCCACAGATCATTACACTCGCTGATACACTCAAGACCGTCCGAAACCGAAAGGCCGAAGAGCTAGGACTGCCCCGGGGAACTCTCTTAGCCAACACGGTCGTCCTGGAAATTGCGAGAGCCGCCCCCAGGACACTTGAAGAACTCTCGGATGTGCCGGGAATGCGACGTTGGAAAGCTAAGCTCCTTGGCGAGGAGCTTATCACCACGATCCAGCGCGCTCACTAAACCGCAGACTCTTCCTTATTCTTACAATCGATGCAGTACCGTGCATGCGGGAGGGCATCCAAGCGCTCTAGACCTACTTCAGATCCACACGTGTGGCACTTCCCAAAGTTCTTGGGATCGTTGTAGAGTCGGCGGAGGGCCTCTTCGAGCCGATACAGGTAACGTCCTTCCTTCGAAGCGAAGACTGCTGCCTTCTCACGCTCCATAGCCTCAGTCCCTTGGTCGGCCATGTGGTCCGTATATGCAGCCAGATCAGAGTCGCCCGATTCACGGTCAGCCTTGGTCCTTCTATCGAACAACCCCAGTGCTTTAAGGGCGCGCTTCCGTTCGTCGAGCAAGCGCGTCTCCAAATGGTTGAGCTGCTTCTTTGTCAGCGACATAAACCCTCGCAGGCTGAGCAGAAGGAAAAAGTAACCAGCCCCATTGAGAGCGCAAACGCCGCTGAGGTGCCATCATCATATTTACAAATGCGGATCAGGATCAGGGCCGATGGGTACATCGGGGCCTAACCACCTCAGATCATGCGAACATAATCATATGAGCGAAAAGACGATCCAATGTCGTCGTTGTGAAAAGGATGCCGTGGCATTATCGAAGGCACCGTTCCGCAACGAGTTGGGGGAGCGGATCTTAGCCCAGATATGCAGCGTGTGCTGGCAGGAATGGCTCCAGCACCAGACACTCTTGATCAACCATTACGGGCTCGATCCTCGCGACCAGAAAGCCAAGGGCTTCCTATACGAGCAGATCGAGCAGGTACTGTTTGAGGGATCTGGTGGCAAGGAAATCGATACTTCGATGGAAGGGTCGATTGAGTGGTGATGGCTCACTGCGCATGCTTACAGCTAGTGTCGGCTAGGCTTTCAGCACCTCTCTGGCCTTACCAAGAGCGAACTCAAGTTCTTCCTGGGTAACCGTGAGCGGTGGCGCGAAGCGGATTACTTGGTGATGGGTCTCTTTAGCCAATACTCCTTTCTCATCGAGAGCTTCACAGAACGGTCTAGCAGTACCACTCGACTCTTTGATGACCACGCCAATCATCAGACCCTTCCCTCGCACTTCTTGAACGTGCGGAGAGTCAATCGCCCGTAACTGCTCCATGAACCATGACCCAAGCTGGTCTGAGCGTTCCGGGAGCCTTTCGTCCAGAATCACCTTTAGGGATGCTCGACCCACCGCAGCTCCCAATGGGTTGCCCCCAAAGGTGGAGCCATGATCACCCGGCTCGAAAACGCTCATATACTCTGAATCGGCAATCGCTGCAGACACGGGGTAAACACCCCCTCCCAGCGCCTTGCCTACAATTAAAACGTCAGGGCGCACTGACTCCCAGTCACAGCAGAAGAGCCTCCCTGTGCGCCCAAGACCCGTCTGAATCTCGTCCGCCATGAGTGCAACACCGTGCTTGTCGCACAACTCACGTGACCTAGCAACAAACCCTTCAGGAGGTACGACGACCCCTCCTTCCCCTTGAAGTGGCTCGAAAAGGAAGCCCACCGTATTTTCGTTAATCGCTGCTGAGAGAGCATCTGCATCTCCGTACGGAATCAACTTGAACCCAGGTGTGAAGGGTCCAAAACCTGCCTTGTATTGCTCCTCAGATGAAAAACCAACCACGGTAGTCGTTCGACCGTGGAAGTTATTATCACAAACAATGATTTCAGCTTGATCCGCCGGGACCCCCTTCACCTGGTATCCCCACTTCCGAACCATCTTGATCGCCGTTTCTACAGCCTCAGCACCCGTGTTCATCGGAAGGGCCTGCTCAAACCCCGTGGCCTCACACAGCTCACGGAGAAAAGGACCCATCTGATCGTTATGAAATGCACGCGAAGTCAGGGTCAACTTATCTAGCTGAGCACGTGCTGCCCCAAGAATAGCCGGATGGCCGTGCCCCTGATTCAGAGCAGAATACGCACTGAGCATGTCCATGTAGCGGTTGCCTTCGACGTCCCAAACCCAAACTCCATCACCCCGGTCAATTACCACAGGCAACGGGTGATAGTTGTTGGCGCTGTATTGGTCGACCTCAGCTAATAAATCCGTAGTTCTTGAGGCAGTGGTATGTGTCATTTGACCCAGGATGTATGAATGTTTATGCATTACTAGTTTATGATAATACTACCTATACCCCTTAGCCAACTGCTCGTTCTTCGTGGATGCTTCGCATGAAATCGGCTAACCGTCGCTATACAACCTCCCTAACCACCTGAGTAGACCAACTCCGCAATAACCTCACCAACCATCTCGAGCGTCTCTGCACTGACGCGATCGAGGGTGTCCTCCGGGGTATGCCAGTAACGGTTCCCAGGCCCGTAATTGAAGTCCACTACATTCGCAGTAGGCAGGCCAGCATCGAGCAGTGGAACGTGGTCATCAATCACACGTTCTCCGACTACGGAAGGGAAAAACTCACCGTAGCCCAAGCGCTCCGCTACTCGCCAAACCTTTTGCACCACGATATTTGCAAGCTGGGCTGAAATCCCTTCCACGGGGAAGAGGGGGTCACTGTCACCCACCATGTCTAGCAAGACTCCGTATACCGGACGATCCTCTTCGCCCAGGGAGGAAGCGTAATGGCGCGCGCCAAGAAGCATATCCTCAACTTCCGGACCGTAATCTTCGCCGTCGACAAGCAAGAGATCTACTCCAAGGGGTGGCGGATAAGAGAACAGCATCTCAGCTAGTTCGAGCAAAACCGCAGTGCCTGAAGCTCCGTCATTCGCACCCGGTACAGGTTGGTCTTGCACTGCAGGATCCAACGCTTCATCCGAACGGGGACGAGTGTCCCAATGCGCTAGTAAAAGGATGCGCCGAGTTGCATCCGGTAAAAACTCTGCTCTCAAATTATAGAGTGTTAGTGAATCCCCAGCTGCAGTTTTATGGAAGAATGTGTCTACTTCCGATATAGGCGCGAGGCTGTCTAAACGAGCCCGCATCCATAACAACTGCTCTGCATGCCCATCAGTTCCGGGTACCCTTGGACCGAAGCCGACTTGCTTCCGGACCAGGTTAAGTGCAGCCTCTCCATCGAAAGCTGGACGACCCGGGGTGGGTCCTAATCGAGGATCCGGCTCACCACAAGCAGCAAGAGCTGCTAAGACAAAAAGCAAGCAATAACGAGTAGCCACCTAAATGCTTCTCGGGCTAGGCACAGGGAAGCGCATTGCTAGACCGGCAAGAAGTATCAGGACTCATTAGACTCACGCACGTGCATTCGTGCCCTTTCTTTCAGTGAGCGATCCACAGGGTGGAGTGTCGGTATGTTCAAGAGCTCCCCGAAAACCTTCTGGGCCTCTTCTGCTCGGCCACGCTTAAGATGCAACTGGGCAAGATCGTACCGGAATAGAACGAAGTCAGGCCAAAGCTCTGCAGCTGCCCCAAGATGGTACTCAGCATTCTCCCAACTGCTGTCACGCAAGGCCTGATTTCTTACGACTAGGCGCCCAATGAAGCGCTCAATACGCGACAGGCTCATTATCTCGTAATTTAGCTTGCCAAGCAGGTTATGAGCTCCCCCGTGGAGTGAATCCTGGGCAAGAATAAAATGTGCGTCGTCATATACTCGCTGGGCCAGCTCAGCCGCATAGGTATTTCCAGCGTTCAGCGCTCGTCGACCAGCAGCGGCTCCCCTCCAGTAGCGTCCTTCAATCTGGTCAGGGCTCTCTGTAACGGCCCGGTTGGCTAGATCGATTGCTGGATCCAACCAGTGGTTTTGTGGCTCTATTCCTTCTGTATCAATACCGACGACAACCGCTGCACGTGCTGCCCTCCAAAGAGCCTCGTAGTCGCTTGGGTTCTCCTTAATATGGCCTTCGAGGAGTATGTAGGAGCGCTCTGGGCTACCTGCAAAGTAGAGGAGGTCCGCGCTGCTGACTGTCGAACCCAAGCCCACTTGAGGCTGGGGTTCGACAGACCATGAGGGCGCCGCCAGAATCAGTAAAACGAGAGTAAGAACGCGCATCGTTAGGATTGAGAGCTAACGTAAACGGAGCAAGGAACGGGAAACGGGGTTTGAACGCTAGCCCTACACCACCAATTGAGAATCGCCCTGCGGTCTTGAAGCTCCTTAAAAAGTGCTCTTGCCCTAGCCGCACTCCGAGTACCCGCACACATGACACTTCTTACAACCCTCTTCAAAGGCCAAGTGGCCAGTGCCACATTCCGGGCAGGTGCCCATGTCGAAGGTCTCGTTACCAACATAAGTAGCGGCGTGCTGAGACTGTGTGCCACTCTTTGGTCCGCCAACCGTCAAAGGCAGAGCCTCCTGTATACCTTCCTTCTCCTCCAGGTAGCGTTCAATCGCCTGCCCCACCGCATCTGGAACCGACAATACTTTACTCGGACCTAGTCCGACTGCACGATCACATGATATACCTCGGACCTGGTCTTTAACCTGGCTGATAGGAATGCCCGACCGGAGTGCGAGTGACATTAAGCGCCCCATGGCTTCAGCATCGGCCATCGCCGCCCCACCGGCCTTGCCCAATGTGCAGAACACCTCGAAAGGGCGTCCTCCTTCATCTTCGTTGATCGTTACGTAAAGGTCCCCTAAGGGTGACAGCATCTTCATCGTATATCCACGAAGTGCAGCCGGCCGCTGCCTTTTGTGCCGAGCTGCACCTGCCTCAACATCTTGCTCGTATAATTCGCCCTTAAGCCGCTCGACCTCGAGCCGGAGATTGTGTGCCTCCTCACGTGCATCAGCTAGATGGTGCTCAAGCTCCGACAGTTCCGCCGCGACCTCAGCGACTGTCTCAACTTTAGTGGTAGCTCCTGTTGAGAGCACCTGACCTTCCCGCGAACCATCCCGATAGACGGTTACACCCTTGCAACCAAGGCTGAACGCCAGGTTGTAGATCTCTCTCACGTCCTCTTCGGTGGCCTCCCGAGGGAAGTTTGTAGTCTTGCTGATGGCGCTGTCCGTATGCTCCTGAAAAGCGGCTTGCATGCGCACATGCCACTCTGGTGTAATGTCGTGCGCAGTGCGGAAGGTGCGTTGGACCTCTTCCGGTACTTCATCGAAGTGGATGTGGCCCTCGTTCGCAATCCGCTCCATCAAATCATCAGAATACCAACCGCCTTCCTGAGCCACGCGTACGAAATCAGGATTCACGTCCGGCATTAGAGCTCCCGCTTGGTTGCGCATGAATGCAACCGCAAAGAGTGGTTCTATGCCGCCGGAGCAGCCAGCGAAGATTGAAATCGTTCCAGTCGGGGCAACCGTCGTCAGATTGCAGTTGCGAAGCTCCCTCATAGGACGAACTCGCTCTCCATCAGATCTGGTAGCAGCCTTGTCATCCGGGCCCCAGATCGACTCCTCCCATGCCGGGAAGACACCTCGGTCCTCAGCAAGCCGCTCAGACTCCACGCGAGATTCTTCGTTCACGAAAGCCATGATCCGACGGCCTAAAGCAACACCCTCTTCCGAGTCATAGGCTATTCCTAGACGCACCAGCATGTCTGCCCATCCCATAACCCCAAGGCCAATACGGCGAATCCCTTGCGCCAGATCATGGATCTCTCGGAGCGGATAGACGTTAGCGTCAATCACGTTGTCCAAAAAATGAGTGGAAAGGTGTACTACCTGAGCAAGAGCCTCCCAATCGATACCATCTTCTGGATCTATACCGGGGCGAGCATCAGGTTTTACGAAATAACCCAGGTTGATGCTACCAAGATTGCATACATCATAAGGGAGTAGAGGTTGCTCCCCGCAGGGATTAGTCGCCTCGTAGGCACCCAGAGCTGGAACAGGATTATACTCGTTCGCGCGATCTATAAAGAAGGTGCCCGGCTCACCTGTCAGCCAAGCGCCCTGGACGATCATATCGAAGATCTCACGAGCATTCTCTTGGCCCACAACCTCGCTAGTTTTGGGGTTGAAGAGGTCGTAAGACTCGTCTTTGGCGACGGCCTCCATGAAGGCGTCAGTGATCGCCACTGAGATGTTGAAGTTGGTGACCTGGCTCGTGTCATTCTTGCACGTGATAAAAGATCTGATGTCGGGATGGTCAACCCTCAATATGCCCATGTTCGCGCCACGTCTAGTTCCACCCTGCTTCACCACATCCGTACTAGCATCGTAGAGCTTCATAAACGACACAGGACCAGAAGCCACACCCATTGTTGAGCGGACTGTCTCTCCCTCAGAACGCAGTCGGGAAAACCCGAAGCCTGTTCCACCTCCAGATTGATGCACAAGAGCCATTGCTGTTAGCGTGTCATAAATTCCGTTCTTCCCGTTCGAAAGAGCATCCTCTACCGGTAACACAAAGCATGCCGAAAGCTGGCCGAGTGGCCTGCCCGCGTTCATAAGCGTCGGCGAATTCGGTTCGAACTTGCCATTTGTCATTAGGTCGTAGAACTGTCGGGCCACCTCATCTACAGCAGCACCCGATACCCCGTAATCAGCATCTATGCGGGCTATCGTGCAGGCAACACGCCAAAACATCATTTCTGGCTCTTCTACAGGGTTGCCTTCTCCGTCCTTCTTGAGATAACGACGGGCTAGGACCAGACGCGCGTTGTCGGTCAGCTCTGACCGGGGGAGGTCTTCAGGGAGGACCTCATCAAAGATTTCTGACTCCCCCAAGGGGCGAGGCTCGTGAAAGCGCGTCATTTACTAGCCAGCTCCTGTGGAGAAAGCGTGGAAAACTCTAGATATAAAGGTGGAAAAGCGGCAGGAGCTGGCTCCCGCCGCTGATTTCTCTGTGGAAACTCCTTCAGTCGACTACTAGATCTTGCGTGTAGCCATATTATGGGCGCTATATCTTGTGGTCAAGTTTATAACGAAGCAGTGCCAAACCGTATGCTATTTTAACAAGCAAATACAGTCATCTTCGGTTTATATTCGGCTCTGACACAGGGTATCGCAAGACCTACTCGAGTTTGCTTAGAACGGAAGCCCCACCCTTAAATACATGCTCGCTCCGTCCGCTCCAACCAGAGGGAATGCAACACCTGTCCGCAATCGGACCTCAGTATCATAAAACCCGAGCAACTGGCTAGTGATTTCTGCTCCCGCTGATGTAATCGCAGTGCTGAACGGACCTGGTTCCCATGCGTTACCGATGTCCAAGAAAAGCGCGCCTACCAGTCGGTCAAAGTGGATCGGCCAGGCCGACAAGCCTCGGTTTACTAAAGCCAGCGGGAAGCGGTACTCTGCAGATGATGTCCAAGCGTAGCGGCCGGCTCTAAACGACTGCCCGAAGCCTCGTACGGGCAAGAAAATGGAGCTTCCTCCAAAAAGTTCGAGCCCAGTAAGATCCTCTGGGACCCCGGATGCCCCTCCAAGGCGGAAATGTCCAAACTGTGCTTTTGGCCCTCTCGCAGCTCCCCCACTAACCTGAAGGGCCAGAACGTGTGTAGCATGTCCGCCCTCCCAAAGTGGGACATAAGCGCGAAGCCGCCCGCTCAATTCTTCGAATGACCGATCAAAACCTTCGACACCCATCAATGAGTCGGTGAGACTCAGCTGACGCCGTACTTTCCCCTCGACGAACAGACTAATCCCGCGGGCTCTTCCCGTCTGGAACGAGTGCGTACGCGAGGTCGCGTAGCTGATCGAGGCTCTGAAATCTGTGAATCGGGCTACAGGCTGTCTTAAGGTATATGCAGCAGTGGGCTTCAGGTCACCGTTGAGGAGTTCCTGGTTGTCCCAACCCAGGCCTCCCGTAACCGTGACCGCGAGATTTCGGCGCCAACGATTGGAAAGAAAAGTCACCGAAGCCGACGCACTTCTCTCTCGCTCAAGCACGAAGACGGTGTCCTGGCTTGGTCCAGCCAGCAACTGGCCGGCTGCCCCCCATGTCTGCTCGCCACGGACGCTGAGAATCGGATTCCCAAGTCCTCTATACGAATACACCCCTCCGGCCTCCCACTGCCCACCACTCGTAAAGACGTTGGTGAAAGCCCGATAAGCATGCCGTCCTACGAGATCGAAGGCACTTGTTTGCGCACCAACGCCAAAACTAAGTAGTTCTCTACTTCGCATCGGTAGGCCGCGGCTATCCGTGGCAGGAGCTACCACAGGCTCCCTGTAGACTGGCTCCCAGTAGGTGGGCAGAAGGGTTGGGAGAGAAGAATAATTCTCTAACGGCCCAGCCATCTGACGCTGCTCCACCGGCAGTCCCGAAGGAGCCATGAAACGAGAAGCTGGTGGGGGTGCGTCATTGGCCGAGGCAGGCTCGAAAGGAATGCGCTCTACCTCCCAGCCATCTATATGATGCCCGCTGAAGTAGAGCCACTCAGACTCCGGATCCACTGAAGGGAAAATGGCTCCGGTCCGAACATTAGTAAGGAGTATCGGCGAGGTAGTGCGCCCAGTCTCAAAATCAACTTCTGCCGCAACAATGTTCATTACCCCCGTTCGGTCCGATGACCAAATAACCCAACGACCATCTGGACTCCATGATGGCGCGAGATCTACAGCGCGGTCTCGCGTTACACGTTGGATGGCGCTTGGATTGTCGAGACTAAAGAGGACTACGTCATAGAAGGCCCCAGATTCCCAGCGACTTGCTGCAACCCAGCGACCATCTGGAGAAATGCGCGGGAATGCCCAGTGCACCTGAGATCGGGGTGCAATGAGTTCGGACACTGAGCCCGTATGTAGATCAACTCTTACGAGCCCATTAGTACCGCCACCTTGTTGCACTGCTACTGCCCAATCACCATCCGGAGATGCCGAGGGTTGAGACAACCGAGCCCTTAAAGTCAGACGATTCGCATCTCCTGTACGATCCATGAAGTACAGATCACCGTAGAGCCGGTAGGGGTCAGCAAATTCGAGCTCCGACATCAAAAGTCGTCCATCAGGCATCCACGAGTAGGTCGCCAACCCGTTAGTTCTAGACAAGCTGGCACTCGGTCCTGCGAACGGATGCTGGATCCGTAATTGCGAATCTGACCTTCCGTCCGAGCTTGTATAGACTAGACTTTCACCGTCGGGTGACACCGATGGGTAAAGGCCCCAGCGAGCACCAAAAGTCAACTGCTCAGGTTCAGTAATCGGACCGTTATTGGCCAAATCGGAATCGAGATTCTTGTAACGCTCTCGGAGTTGCTCAGTCCAACCATGCCATGCGTCAGACAGTGAAATTCCAAATGCCGACCGCCCCGCTGCATTGAGTCGGAAGGGGATCCACTGTCCACCAATAGCCTCAACGAACGTTGTCATACTGTCTTCCCCGTAGCGTTCTAGCAGATAAGAGAAGAACAGAGAACCGTACGCATAAGCACGATTACCCCCAGGCCACAGCGGAGACTTCCCAGAAGCCTGACCGATGCTCTCCAAGCGCCCTTCGAGAGCAGCTGTTCGTAGCTGCATCTCCAAAAATGTGCCGTTGACACGCCCTGCACTCGTGAGGCGTGACTCGTACCAAGTCGCAAGACCTTCAATCAACCAACCCGGTGTCGAGCCACCAGGAAAGACAGGCCACTCTCCCGGTGGTGGTCGACCTAGTAGCCAGCGCCCAAATCGTCCTAGGGGGCTACCCGCGTAATCCAAGTGGACTACGTGTGCTAGCTCGTGCGTGATCACGAGTTCGAGCCAATCATCTAGGTATGCGAGAGAGTAACCATCCACAGGAGGCTTCACAAAAACCGTAATCCTATTCGACGGAGTGACTCGTGCGAACCCGTTTGAAATATCCGCATGGTCCGTCAGTAGTATATTTATGGTTTCTCTAGGTGCATCCAAGAATGCCTCCTCTAGCCCCGCAAAGGCCACCTCGGCCAAGGTCGCTGCCCTGCGGCCGATTTCTTGGAGTTCGACCGGGAAGGTCACAGTGAAATGCTCAGTCTGGAGTGACCGCCAATCTTCATTTGGAGCTTGGGCACTCAGCTCTATGGATCCTGGAAGTGGACCTATCACTCCAGATAAGAGTAGAGTGAAAAGCTTGAAAACACGGAGATAGGGCGCCACCCTAATGCCTTTCCACCACCTCATTGAAAATGGCCTCCGAACAGAGTTTCTGGTTCCGCGTCGGATACATACTCGAGCGTGCTATAAATCCTACGACGACTGTGGGAGAGGGTTTCTCTACCCCTAGAGTTAAGTCCCAGAAGAAGACAACAAGTGACGCACCGCAACAGAGCGTGAAATGGCCGCCCCAAGACGAGGTCCTTCCCACAGTCCTGCTGGCTGCCGCTAGCAAGATGATGGAAATATGGCGTCCGCAGCGCGAGGCTAGGTTGACCCAGCTCGTGCGTGCCGGAGCCTCCGGCGCAGCTGCAGCGCTTCTCCTGGACCTTCTTAAGCCCATCCTGAATGCAGACCATGCTCACCCACTGCTTGATAAAGCCACCGGAAACCGAATGCTGGCCGGAGTAAGTCAGGGTCTTCTCTACGGGACCCTTGTAGCACCCTACCTCCCCGGCCCGCCGCTCCTCAAGGGAGTTCTCTTCGGATGCGCTGAGTACGCTGCAATACCTTCTGGAGGGCTTTCTCAGTTGCTCGGCAGCCACAGCCCCAAGGGGTACCCAGTGTTGGGAAGCTTCTTCGAGACAGTAGATCGGCCCAATCGAGCCTACGTCGAGCATCTGATCTTCGGCGTCGCCCTGGCCCTGGTCTATGAATCTAGTCCGTCCAGCAATGGAATCCTTACCGAGGAAGACCTGGCTGAGTAAGATCCTGCAGCCGCTCCCTGATAGTCGGAAGGGCACACGGCCAGTCGCACTTCGGCTCTGGGTGGGGAAGGTACGCCCGATGGGCTTGAGGTTGGGATGATACCCAAGATGTCGGCACCACCCGTACTCCCATCACCAAATCTTCGCACAAAACAGAAGGCAGAGGGACGATCTAGGACAGCACCTCCTACATACCTGCTAGCCAGACCATCCCACTGATCTAGAAGCACATACCTTCCACCCACAGATGTCGCGGCTTCAATCTGTGCATCAGGATCGCTATCAAAGGAGAAGGTGCGACTTGGCAGGCCGCTAACTGTGTAGAAATGACGCGGTTTCCTTGTCATTACGACAGATCCTTCCGGTAGTGCATGCCCAGCCCAATCAGCGGCTTCAACAAAGGCACCCATCCGCGGCCCCCAGCAAGCAAATGCCCCACTGGTCCGGACAAGATCCGCACAGGTGCTCGCGCGGCGAACGTTTCCGATCCATGAGGTGATGGGTGGCACGACAAGAATCAGAATCACGGCGCCAGTGATTAGCCTTCCCGCAGGGACGGGTGCCCGTGCTAGGGTATCTCGCAATGCCGTAACCCCATACACAAGAACAAACGGATACAAAGGAAGCGCAAACCGGTCACCAGCCCAAACCTCCGGCCACAGCAGAATCAAAGCAGCGTAGGCGGGCACAAAAAGTTCGGCTGGCCTAACCCGGTCCTTTATCTGATTGAGCCACCCGTAAATCATGCCCAGCGTGAGGACGACGCCCAGCACTGCAACCCAGGGGCCCCTTGACCCAATGATCCCATAAGGGCCCCAGTTGAACATATAGCCCGTGAGGTTCGTGAGGATTCGGGATCCTAGATCCATAAGCTCGATGGTCCCCTGGGAAGGATCGTACGGGTTAACCATCCAAAACTCATCGGTATACGAAATCTCAGCCCCGAGGCCCCTAACCCACCACCAAAGCATTGGAATCCCCAAAACGAGCGTGCTCACCCCCAATGGCCTCCAACCCCTCTTCAGAACCAACCATCCAAGTAATGCAACCACAAGCGGCAGGCCCGCAGACCTCGTGAAGTAAGCAAGACCCACTGCCGCAACACCTAGGAAGAGAAAGCCGGTAGCACCTGACTCATCAGATTCGTAGGACTCCAACGCCCACATCGCTGCCATAGTGAACGCTAAAAAGACAGGATCGGACAAGATCCAGTGGCTATGGTATATGACGCTTACAGACACGCCGAGAAGCAGTGCAACCGAAAATGCGGCCCTAGAACCGAGCCGCTGTTCCGCCCAGAGGTAGGTAAAACCCAACGCAGCTAGCGTGGCGACGACGGAGACTCCTTTAAAGGCGATCCATGTTCGAGCACCGAGCCACATAAGAACGGCCAATATTGCCGGGAATACCGGAGGATACTTCGTGTGCGATGGGCCTGCTGGGTCGAAGAGTTCCGTGTAAGAGCCAGTCGTCACAAGGCTGTACGCCAGGCTTACATAACCCGCGTTATCACCACCCGTGTGCGGTGACGGATCAAATGCCCCAATGATGAATAGAGCATTCAGGAATAGAGCCGAAACCAAGAATGTCCAGCGAACGGGAGCCTTACCGGTCATTTTTCCAGATCTCCAAAGACCTGGGAAATAACCCCTCCAGCCTCGTCGAGTCGCCTGAGTGCGTCAGGCATATCCACACCAAGGCGCCCCATCACAAAAGCCGTCTTTACGTGCCCTTCAGCACGTTCCAGCAACTCCTTCGCCTCATCACGATCGAGCTCCAGCAGGCTTTCCAGAATCCTACATCCCCGATCATAGAGCTTCTCGCACGTAACCTGCAGGTCAACCATAAGGTTCCCGTATACTTTCCCGAGTCGGACCATCGCACCAGTTGTGATCGTGTTAAGGACCAACTTCGTGGCAGTCCCAGCTTTCATACGAGTCGATCCGGTTATCACCTCTGGGCCAACGAGCGGAGCAATCACTACATCATGTGCCTCAAGTAATTCCTCCGATGGTTGGGTGCAGAGAAGGAACCCCGTCTTCGAGCCTAGTTCCCTGGCACGCCCCAGTGCGCCATGCACATATGGGGTCGTACCGGATGTAGCGATGCCTAGAACAAAATCCTTAGTTGATACTTCCAGATTATCCATGGCTGCCACGCCATCCTCAGGCGAGTCTTCAGCACCCTCCTGAGAGCTCACAAGCGCATCATATCCACCAGCGATGACGCCTCGCACCATATATGGGTCAGTTCGGTAGGTAGGTGGCATTTCGGCCGCGTCGAGCACACCCAACCGACCAGACGTCCCCGCACCTACGTAGATCAACCTGCCACCCCCACGGAAAGCCGCCTCGGCAAACTTGAGGGCCAAGGCAATCTTCTCGCGCTCGACCCTGACCGCCTTCGCAACTTGACGGTCTTCTGTGTTTATAAGATCAACGATCCCAAGCGCATCAAGCTCATCGATACGACTTGAGTTCGGATTTTGCTTCTCGGTTAAACGGCGATCGCGCATCGGCGCTTGTTAGTCAGGGGGAGTGCGCTGATCTTCGGAGAGTCCGAAGCTACGTGCATCTGTAAGAGAGCGGCAACGCGTTCATCCTAAAACTAACGAGTATGCTGAGAGATCCCTGGGGACCGATCAGGTACGTGCTGGCCGCGACAGTTCTTGCGAACACGGCCTGTGCAACTGGTACTGGAACAGTGGTTACGTTCCCTGCTTCGTGGCGGTTCAATGCACTGGAAGCGCCAGTTACAGCCCACCGCGGGATGGTAGTCTCGACGGACGAGCTAGCTACGCGCGTGGGAGTCAATGTGCTTAGGGCGGGCGGCAACGCGGTCGATGCTGCAATCGCCGTGCATTTCTCTCTGGCAGTTGTGAACCCAGAAGCCGGTAACATCGGTGGCGGAGGCTTCATGGTAGCCAGCTTGGCTGATGGCACAACCGCTGCCCTTGATTTTAGGGAAAAGGCCCCAGCAGCAGCCACCCATGACATGTACCTGGATGCGGAAAACCAAGTGACCGACCAGTCCGTTGTTGGCCACCTTTCGAGCGGGGTCCCAGGATCAGTCTCAGGAATGTGGGTAGCTCACCAGCGTTACGGATCACTGAAATGGCAAGATCTCTTGGAGCCCGCATTAGAGCTAGCTCGTGGATTTGAAGTACGAGCCCGGTTCATTGGCTCGCTAACGCCCTCTATGGTCCGATCCCTCTCCAGGTTCCCAGCATCAGCAGCCCAGTTCTTACCGAGAAACGGCCAGCCTCCGCAGATTGGTGACACTCTCCGGCAGCCGGACCTGCGAGCGACGCTGCAACGGATTCAGGAGAGGGGAGCGGACGGGTTCTATGAAGGAGAAACAGCTGATCTGATCGTCGCCGAGATGGAACGAGGTAACGGCATCATCACGCTACAAGACCTAGCCAATTATGAAGCTGTCTGGCGTAAGCCTGTATCATTCTCGTATCGAGGGCACACGGTCATCTCAATGCCACCGTCTTCGTCGGGTGGTGCAACCATGGCTGAGATGGCCAACATCCTTGAACTCTATGACTTGGGCTCACTACCCTGGCACGGTCATGAGAGGGTCCACCTATATGCTGAAGCTTGGCGGAGGGCCTACGCGGACAGGAACCATTATTTGGCTGATCCTGATTTCGTCGACATACCTTTGGAACGCATGACATCACCTACCTACGCCCAGGAACGAGCTGCCTCGATCTCTTTAAATGCAGCAACCCCTTCCTTAGATGTGGGCCCCGGCATGGAGGCGCCTCAAGATAGAATAAACACAACCCATTTCTCCGTGGTCGATGAGCTGGGAAATGCGGTCGCGGTGACCACCACCCTGAACTCTTCCTACGGGAGCAAGGTTACAGTCAATGGGGCAGGCTTCGTTTTAAACAATGAGATGGACGACTTTTCTGCAAAGCCAGGCACCCCCAATCAATTCGGGCTTGTTCAAGGTGAAAACAACGCCATAGCTCCAGGCAAACGCATGCTATCCGCAATGACACCTACGATCGTCCTAGATCCGGAAGGATCTCTACGCATGGTGACAGGAACTCCTGGCGGTGGGACAATTATTACGACCGTATTCCAGACAATATCGAACGTTCTCGACTATCAAATGAATGTGGTCGAAGCCGTCTCTGCTCCACGCGTACACCATCAACACCTGCCGGACCAAATCTTTTACGAATCCGGTGGTCTAGATGCTGAAACAGTACGTAGCCTCGAGGTTCTCGGTCATAGGGTGTTCGAGCGACCGGGAATCTCTGGAGATGTTCAGATGATCCTCATCGAGGATGGACTCCTGTCCGCATGGTCTGATCCCCGGCGGGGAGGGCGTGCAGCAGGGCACTGAGCGTGAGGGAACTACGGACTGTCCTGCCATATTTCAAGCCTTATCGAGCGGCTTTGGCCCTTGGGCTTGTATGCATCTTTCTCACCAACGTTTTTCAGGTTGCGGCACCCTACTTGATGAAGCTAGCGATTGATGGCTTGGAAGACCCTAATGTCACATCAGCACGAATCGCTTCCTTTGCGGCATTAATCGTCCTAGCAGCTCTGCTTAGCGGCGTCTTCCGTTATGGAATGCGTCAACTCATGAACGGGATCAGCAGGCGTGTAGAGGTCGACCTTAGGAACGACTTCTTCCGTCACTTAATGCGCCTCGATGCTACGTTTTTTGGGCAGACCCGCACAGGCGACCTAATGAGCAGGGCTACCAACGATACCTTCGCGGTACGTATGGCTGCAGGACCGGCGGTGATGTACACCATGAATACGTTTATGAGCTTTGTATTCACTCTGGCAGTGATGATTTGGATGAGTCCCCGCCTCACCCTTTACGCCATGACACCAATGCTCGTGCTGCCAGCAATCGTGTTCGGCTTTGGTCGAGTCATCCACCGGCAGTTTGAAAGAATCCAGGAGCAGTTCTCGTCTCTCTCAAACTTTGTCCAAGAGAACCTCAGTGGAGTGCGTATCATTCGTGCGTATGCGCGAGAAGAAGAGCAGGAGCGGCAGTTCTCCGCTTACAATGAAGACTACCGATCAAGAAACATGCGCCTCGTATTAACGACCGGTGCATTTAATCCAATGCTCAAAACTATCGCTGCAATTGCTGGATTAATGGTGACCTGGCTAGGGGGGTTGGAAGTGATCGCCGGTCGGATAACGCTTGGAGACTTCGTCGCGTTTGGATTCTACTTAGCACTGCTAATCTGGCCGATGATAGCTCTCGGCTGGGTTATCAACCTGTACCAGAGAGGCGCTGCTTCGATGCGGCGCATTAATCGCATCTTCAGCACCACCCCGAGCTTAGTAAGCCCAGCCCAGACTACTGAACCGGAAAAGCCTGCAGGGACAATCGAATTCCTTGACGTCTCTTTCTCATACCCTGAAACCAACAAGCCTGTTCTCAAGGGTATCGAATTTGTGGCTCAAGCTGGCGAGACAGTGGCCATCGTAGGTCCAACAGGTTCAGGAAAGAGCACACTAGTCGCCCTCCTGGCCCGGTTGTATGACCCAAATGAGGGTAAGATTCTTCTAGACGGGATTTCCTTGAGAGATATAGACCTAGCAGGCCTTCGTGCGAGACTCGGGTTTGTACCCCAGGAAGCCTTCTTGTTCTCAGACTCAATTTCGGACAACATCGGGTTAGGCCTAGAGGCCCGAGAGAGCACGAATCAAGAACGTGAAAAAATAATTAGCTCAGCTGCTACCATTGCACAGCTTCACGAACAAGTCCTCGCCTTCACTAATCAGTATGACACTCTTCTGGGAGAGCGTGGCATCAACCTCTCAGGGGGGCAAAAGCAACGTGCTACTCTGGCTCGTGCCCTGGCTCGTGCCCCCTCAATACTGGTATTGGACGACGCACTGAGTGGGGTAGACACACAGACAGAGGCCGCAATTCTTAAGGACCTCCGCTCTGCAATGAAGACGTGCACATCATTCATCATCAGTCACCGGATCTCAGCAGTGATGGATGCCGATCAAATCCTCGTGCTTGAAGAAGGGCGCATTGTTGAACGAGGCAAGCACGCTGACCTAATTTCCTCGCGTGGCACGTACGCACGCCTACTCAAACGACAACTACTGGAGGAAGATCTGAAAGCAACTGCGGCATTGTGATTATCTCTAAAACCAGCTTTACAATACTCATCGAATACCTGGTGACTAACAGCTATACCGATACACTCACCTGAACATTCGACTACGCACATCTAGGCAAAATACCAGCCTATATTCGATTCAGAATCCACTCGGGTGTAAACGGCAGCAGCCAATTGCTCAGAAGCGTAAACCTGCCGGTGGCGAGCAGTAGACCAAGGAATATGAGCAATATACCGGAAGCCTTCTCGACCACCGGTATCCATCTACGGAAGCGCTTGAAGACCTTGAGAAACTGATCAAGTGCGAGCGAAGCGACTAGGAACGGCAATGCGAGGCCCATCGAGTACACGCTCAGAAGCCCTACACCAGCCCACATCGTGTCCTGTGAGAATCCGTAGGTAAGGATCGCGCCTAGGATCGGACCGATACAAGGAGTCCAGCCGGCTCCGAATGCGAAGCCAACCCCCAGAGTGCCTAAGTACCCTGTTGGCTTGTCTGCAAGTTGAATGCGCCGTTCACGCATAAGTGGCGCAATCCGAAAAACTCCAGCGAGGTGGAGTCCAAGAATAATGATGACTGCGCCTCCAACTCGGGCAATCCACACTTCGTAGGCACGGAAAAACTGACCCAAAAAGGATGCAGATGCCCCCAAGAGCACAAAGATCGCGCTGAAACCCACTACGAAAAGTACTGAGTGTATGAGCGTTGCCTTACGATTTACTCCGTCCTGCAAGTCTTCCAGGCTCATCCCAGTTACAAAAGCTAGATAACTAGGAACGAGTGGAAGTACACATGGTGACAAGAAAGAAAAGATCCCCGCCGTGAAGGCGATTAAGATTCCGATTTCGACTTCGTTCACTGTGCCTTTCCAACCTTATGTTCCGGAGAACGGTTCGATCCTCCGAGTCCTTCATCCATTCGCGCGCGTCTCGCCTGCAAAAAGGCGCGCGTACCAGTTGTGAGCCCTAACCAACCCGCTATGAAAGCTACTACCCAGCCTACAAATGCAGGGAAAGCAGCTGCGATAACCGACAGCAGCATTATCGCTAGGGAGACTGTACCCAGAACAGTCCGGTCCTCCCGGCCCAGCGGACCATCACCTGCAAGCGCTCCACCAAGGGACTCCGCGGCGCGCACTACAGAAGCTAACGTCAATCGTCCGGGGCCATGTCCTATCGACCTTAGCCGCTCTTCTAAACGCTGCTGGAAGGACCCCTCAGGATCCAGTGACTTAGTAGAGATTCCCGCGGCTGATGATACTAACCTAGGACCAACCGTATTGCCTCCAGGTAGCACAATCTCTACGGACGACGCTAGGTCGGCAATAAAAAGTCTCTCGAGCTGCCGACCCAAGTCCACGTCAAGAACTCCTATATCTAGCTCCCAATTTCCCATCAGACTGGCAGCATTGAGGTTGCTGGACCCGACCCGACAAAAACACCCATCTACTACTGAGGTTTTGGCATGCATCATCGGACCCTCCCACTCGAAAATACGCACTCCGGACGCAAGCAAGTAACGATACCCGCCACGAGACATGCTACCCACAATCGGCCAGTTATTGTGAGCAGGCACTAGGATACGAACATCAACACCCTGCTGGGCCGCAGCTGCAAGAGCCTCAGATAACGCTCTGGGGGCGACGAAGTAAGCATCGGTAATCCAAATGCGCTCTATGGCTCGGCTTGCAGCCAAGTGTAATGTCCGATAAACGCGGGCAAGGCCCGGCTCGCCCTCAATCAACCAGACGGGTGTCCCACCATCATTCGCACGATTACATGACCTACCTGCCAACTTCAATGGCTCGTCGATCTCAGCCCAAGCCCGCTCAAACGCATGTGCTGCAACCCTTGCAGCAGGGCCTCGGACCTCAATGCCGGTATCCCTCCACGGTGCAGAGGTCGACGTGCCCTGCCATTCCTGACCAACACACATACCGCCAGCATACGCGACCACCCCATCTACTACAACGAGTTTTCGGTGGTCACGTTGCAAGAAGCCGAATGGATCTCTAAGTGTGATGCCGGGACGATTAAAGGCGCGCACATGCACACCAGCTTGGCGAAAAGGCTTCCAATACGACCGCGGCGTCGCCCAACATCCTAACCAATCATAGATTAGGTAGACCGGAACTCCTTGCTTGACCTTGCTAATGAGTGCATCGCGAAATACGCGCCCAACCGTATCGTCGCGCAGGAGGTAATTCTCGAAATAGACGAACTGCCTTGCACCCTCAATGGCTTCAAGCCATACGTGGAAGGTATTACCCCCTTCCAGGTGCAGACGGATATCGTTTCCTTCGATGGTGGGGCCTCCTACAGCCCGCTCGATCTCCCTCCAAGACCAGCGCTCTAAGGCAGCACTACCGCGAGCAGGTCGTTCCGACAGGCCCTCCAAATTGCGCACTCGACTGAAGCCATCCATCACGTGGCGCCACCTCTAAAATAACGCCGTGGACATGCAAAGAACGATCGATCGCCCGGCGAACCTGCGGGCAGGAGGCAACATCCTATCGATTCGTTCGCGATCACTCCGACTCCTCTTGTGGATTTCACCAGCCTTCCATTGGTATCTCAAGGTTGGCAAGGCCCCACCCCGTTTCAGTTAATGGCCTCCTGCAAGCCGATTCTGGAACGCATACGATATTAGCTTGTAGACGAGCTTCGCCACGAGAAAGTCAGGTGCGTGCAGCCCTGGAATCGGTGCCAGCTCCACCACGTCGACTGCCACAACCTCCCGCTCCCGTAAAACTCGCCTCAGAAACCTTAGTGTTTCATACCACCCTGCTCCCCCCGGCTCAGGCGTTCCAGTCGAGGGGACGAGGGATGGATCAAAGTAGTCGACATCCAGAGACAGATAGACCCTAGGGCCTAGTTGCTCTATAGCTAGGTCCATCCATTTGTCTCCATCCTGCATATCTCGTGCCCAGATAAGTGTTGAACCCTTTGTCGCCTCGGATGTAATCACCTCACCTTTACTGACGCCGCGGACCCCTACAGATACGACATCCACCCGGGAAAGCACGTGTGACATAACACATGCATGTGAATAGGCCATCCCATTGTACTCAGCTCTGAGATCAGCATGCGCATCTAGCTGGAGCACAGTGATGCGCTCTTCGTGCCGGTCAGCCTGCGCGAGAACTGCAGCTGACGTCACACTGTGCTCTCCACCCAACATGACTAGAAAGCGGTGCCCGCACTCTTGAGCAACCTGAGAATAGGCTACCCGGAGATTCTCTATGGCCTCATGAGGATTTCCTACAGGAAGCTCCAGGTAAGGCAGCGTATGAATGCCAAGTCGCTCGGCTGGTTCGCACCCAAACTCGCGATCGTAAAGCTCAATATGCTGAGAAGCCTTGAGAATACCGCGCGGGCCCCAGCGAGCACCCCGCCCCCAAGAAGTAGTTGCCTCGTAGGGGACAGGAAGGATGATCGCATCAGCTTCCTCAAACGAGCTGCTTGTGATGTCCAAACCCAGGAATGCTTCTCCCGCTTCCCAGAGGAATCCGGCGAGGGCCTGAGGTACGCCGTACGAAGAGGGCATCTCATCATCACTCCCCAACCCAGCACCCCTTCGTTTAGGCACGGTATCCCAGGGCTTTTAGCCGACTCAGATGCTCTCGATAGGACAGGTCAATCCTTCCAGCGGAAGTTCTACACCATTTTCATGGCAAACTCCGCAAAGGCCGTAAATCTCTAAACGTCGACGGACCGGAACGAACCCGTGCTCCTGACGAACCCGACTCTCTACTCCGAAGAGTTCGGTGCTTTCAAATTCTGCTACGTTCCCACACTCTAGGCAAATAAGATGCTCGTGTACCGGGTGACTCGAGAGCCTGTGCTCGTAGCGCTTGAATCCTTCACCAAAGTCATGCTCGTCAACGAGACGACTCCGCACCAAAAGATCTAAGGTCCGATAAACCGTCGCCTTACCAATTCGCTCTTTCCGTTCTCGGAGGGACCGTTCGATGTCATCTACTGATAAGTGCCCCTCTGATCCAAAAACAATGTCCGCTACCACTTCTCGCTGGTGCGTGATCGGGAGCCCTGCGTCACGCAAATAGCGACCGAAGACTCTTATCGAGGAGGATGAGCCAATATCGGATTTCACCGCTAGCCAACCTCGATAAGTAGGTCGGCATCAAACTCTTCCATCAACTCTTCAAATTTTTGATTCGACCCCTCAATCGAGACTTCTCGGGGCTTACCCCTCCCCGTACCTGCGCGTTCGACTACCCCGCTTATCACACCGGGGAACCGGTCCGGTGGAGCATCCCCCTCATGCGTGAATACGGGCTCGATTGCTATCCCTTGACCAGTGTGCTCAGCATTGTATGACACGGTTACCATCCTACGTCTATCCTCATCCTCCTGGAAGGTACTGACTGCAACTAAGCCCTGCTCGCGCCTGCCCCGACGAACAGGCGGAAATATCCACAACTGATCAACCGAGTCCGCCCCGAGTCGGTCACGAAGCCGGATCAGCGTCCGCGGAAGCGCCCCTGGCACACCCGGATCTGCTGATCTGATATCATCCTGTCCCATTACCCAAGCTCTCTAGCTTTGTCCATTTGCGCCACTGCCGCACGGGTAGCGGATAGCACCCGCTCTATTGCTCTGTCTATGGGACCTGCTACCACTGCACCTGATGCCTTAACATGCCCGCCCCCTTGAAAGCGCTTCGCTAGGAGATTGACATCCACTGGCCCATTCGAACGGAATGAAATCTTCACTTCGCCAGATTTGGTTAGGCGGAAAAGCAAACCCACTTGAGTACCCGTGATGGAACGAGGGATATCTACAATCCCATCCAGGTCATCAGCCAAAATCCCTAATTCTTCGTAAGCATCCTTGGGGATAGTCATCCAAGTGACGCCAAAATCCGGATCGTGCTCGAGTGTCTCCAGAGCCCGGCTCAAAAGTTGATACTTACGCAAGGGTGCCGAGCCATACACACGCGTGTACACAGTCTCTGGCTGGACACCCCGTCCCACCATCTCTGCAGCAATGCTATGGCATGCAGGCGTCGTATTATCGAACCGGAAGCTGCCCGTATCAGTTAGGAGCCCAACATAAATGCCCTGCGCTATATAATCATTCCAAGGACCCCTAGATGCACAAATAATGTCGTGCACAAGTTCTGTGGTTGCAGATGCTTGTGGATCTCGCAGAGAGGTGCCCCCTATCGGGTTATCCCCTCGAGGATGATGATCGATTACCACGGTAGGAAGGTCCCTAATTGACTCCTGGACTCGACCAATCCGGGGCACCTCTCCCGTATCGAGGACCACCGCTAGATCGGCTTGCTCGCAAAGATCCCTAGCCCTCCTCGAACCGGCAGGCACAATCCAGTCCTCATCCTCAATCAGAAATCTGAGCGAGTCAGGAAACGCCGTTGGATTGATTATCCATGCCTCTGAGCCATTCCCCCTTAGCCACGAAGCCACCGCTGCCTCTGACCCCGCACCATCACCATCTGCGTTTAGGTGGGTAGTGAGAATCGCACTTCGTGACGCGAGAAGAGCGCTCCTGACCTGCTTAACCGCAACAGCCCGATGCGCGGGTGTCCGGTAGCCCAAGCTGTCTCCTGACCCTCGAGTAATAGCTATCGCCCATATCCAAATTGGCAGGGCGCAAACCTATCGCACACCCCCATGACACCGCCAGCCAATATTATAGCTGTCTTATTCCAATATTCACGAGTGGCCCGGCAGTCGCTTCCGTACTTTCGCCCATGTCGATGCTAGGTGAACCAACCGAGAAGCTTCGGTGCCCCCTAATGAGCAATTTGTGCCGAGGGCCGCTAACAATGCATCAGCATTATTGTCATGGAAGTGCAGGTCCACATAAGCGTTGCCGACCTCTCCAATAGTGTGTGCGTCAGAACCAGCAGCTCGCAGTTTCCCGTGGACTCGGGCAAGTTCCTCAGCCTGCTGGTTCATTGCAGGAGAATGAAGCCTTGCATTGAAAACCTCCACGATGTCGCAAAGTGGAGCCAAGAAATCCGCGAGACGCCCCCCACCGCCCTTGCCGCCGGCATATGGGTGCGGGAGATAAGCAATACCGCCCTGAACACGAATCCGCTCTATCGTCTCCTCAGCTGGAGTACCCTTAGGAATCTCTTCTGAGAGATAGAGTCCAATGATGTCGACTCCCTCTGCTGTCTTAACCTCCTCACCTGGGATCACCTCACTCGGATATTTTTCTGCCATACCCAAGGCTACCGATAAACAGTTGTGATCTGTGATCGCAATACGTCCGTATCCGAGTTTCCGGGCTCGCCTCAAGACGTGTTCCGGGTCAGAAAGACAGTCCCAGGAACCCTTAGTATGGAGATGAAGATCAAGCCGCAACAATCTGACACTGCTCCTTTTCTGGAGATCTGTGAGCACCCGCAAAGCCTCTTCTTCTGTATGAGCTAGTGATCCATCATTTTCAATTACGATGTCAGCTGTGGAAAGATTTTTAGCGGAGTCCATTTGAGCCGCCATGATCCTTCTGCAGTCCTGCTCGCCCATCCCCCGACTACTAACCAGTCTCTGGAGTCGCACCTCTTCAGAAGCATGGACTAGCACAATGAGGTCAAAATTTGACTTGCCATCGGTCTCAAAAAGGAGAGGGATCTCTGAGACCACTAGCTTATGCCCTTCAGCACACCTCCGAGCGAGCCATGTCTCTCGGAGCTCTGAGATCAGCGGATGGAGAATCTTTTCTAGCGTAGCCCGGGCTTCATCATCAGAGAAAATAAGCTCCCGCATGTACGATCGGTTTAACGAACCGTCAGCCCCAAGTATTCCCTCCCCAAACGACCTGCGCACAGCCTCTAGTCCCGGTGATCCTGTATCTACAGCTTCACGAGCCAGTTCGTCCGCACTGATAACCGGAACACCAGCACCCGCCCATAGCTCTGCCACTGTCGACTTCCCAGAACCGATATTTCCTGTAAGTGCAACGCTAAGCACAACTCTAACCGAATGCAGAGAGAAGTTTTGTCGTCACATCATAGAGGTACACAATCCCCGAATACTTCAGAGTCAACCCCAAGAAACTGAAGAAAAAGGCACGGCGGGCGCTGAACCGAACCATCCCAGCAACGAGTAGCATATTCGGTGACGATAGAGGGAAAAGGTTAAAAAACAGGATCGCGAAACCTCCCCACTGATTAATCTTAGTCTCAAAGCGCTCGTAACGAACCTGGCCGATCATGTCGTGAATTACTCTCGTGCTCACAAATCTACCGATACCGTAATCGATAGCCTGAGCCATAATGGCAGTTCCTACCGCGATCAAGACAAGGGTAGAGCCAGCATGGCCCTCCGACTGGTAAATCGGGACCAGAGCCTCAACTGGCATCAGAAGAAAAAAGAGGTAGCCAGCAAAATGGATGACAGCGTAAGATGTAAGCCCTGGACTCTGACCCAAATAGATCTGGCGGCCCAACGTGGCTGAAACAACAGCGATAGCAGCGACAGCCATCATCAGAACAACGACGATACGTCTTTTAGTCACGGATTTCTCAGAGTGACTACCTGGAAGTCATCATTGGTGTCCCGTATTCGGTCAGGACCGTACGATAAAATCCAAATAGAGTCGCTGACGACTGCTAACTGGTAAGTGGATCCCCATGGGTCTAACTGAACCTCAGAGTTAGGATAGCGGACGTCTAGCCAGCCAAGCCACTCTGGCCCTACAGGCAGCTCTCCCGTGAGTCTCTCGTAGTCCACGACATTACGCCCCATGTGGGCCATCTCATCCTGAGCACTCCAACGGATAAAGGGAACCACAATTGGCTCGGTAACATCCATTAGGATCACTCGAGTCTCTGGGAAGTAGTACCATGTTACGAGCGCGAGTATGATCAGAAGAGTCAGCCTAGTCACTGAACTTCCCCTTCATCTGTTGTCGGATTTGGGAGGACCACACCAGATAACGCTCCATCTCGTTAGCTGAAGGAATAGCATCTGGATCTCCGTAAGCCGTCTCCATACGCCAACGGGTATAGGAGCGGGGAGGAACGGGAAGGAACGGGGCTCGCCGATACCACCCACTAGCACGAAACGCCCACGCAGCTCGAATTAGATGTGGGATAATCCAAGGGCGCCGAAGCACCATCCCTGCGATTCTCCGGTACACCAGGCAATCCTCTTGAAGGCGGCGACAAGTCACCGGGGAAAGCTGGAAATCAGTAGTAATCTAGATGTGTGGCAATCAGGTTACAACGATTCAATAGTTAATGGACACACGCAATTATAACCTGCTGAGTAGCCCTCTGTCCGATGATGAAGTCCGTATGAGCAATGTATTCAGCTTTTGGTTTCGTCCCCATATTCCTTTGTTTCTGATTGCTCCAGCCACGGTCAAACAGCTCCCTAAAACATACTCATGACACTTAACCGCCTGCATCTGGAAACAAGCCCCTACCTGCAGCAGCACGCTAGCAACCCAGTGGACTGGTTCCCTTGGGGTGAGGAAGCACTTGCACGCGCCCGCTCCGAGGACCGCCCTATCCTGCTTTCGATAGGGTACTCGTCATGCCACTGGTGCCACGTTATGGAGAAGGAATCCTTCGAGGACCCGGACGTGGCCGCGGTCATGAATCAGCACTTCATCAGCATAAAAGTCGACCGAGAGGAGCGACCAGACCTAGATCAAGTCTATATGAAGGCCGTCCAGGCAATGACTGGCAGTGGTGGATGGCCCATGACGGTATTCCTGACACCCGACGGAGTGCCCTACTACGGAGGGACATACTTCCCACCAATTTCTCGGCACGGTATACCATCTTTTAAACAGGTTCTACAGGCAGCTGCCGATGCCTACAAGAACAGAAAAGAGAAGATCCTCGAGACAGGTTCACACCTAATCGAGGCTTTAGCTCGGGTTAGCAGTGGGTCAAGTTCAGGAAGCGTGAGTGAGGAGACACAAGAAAGCGCCTACCGTGCTCTATCAAACCAATACGATGCGGTCCATGGAGGCTTCGGACGGGCACCGAAATTTCCTCAACCAGTAACGCTGGAATTCTTAATGCGTTACCACGTGCGGACTGGTGATCCAGCAGCCCTAAAAATGGCAGTTCATACTCTCAGTCAGATGGCGGCTGGAGGTATGCGTGACCACCTAGCCGGTGGCTTCCACCGTTACTCGGTCGACTCTCGATGGCTTGTACCACATTTCGAGAAAATGCTTTATGACAACGCACTGCTGACACGTGTTTACCTTCAGGCATACCAAATCACCGGTGCAGATGAGCACCGATTGATCGTCGAGGACACACTCGATTACCTCCTAGTAGACATGCGGACTAAAGAGGGGGCTTTTAGCTCGGCTCACGACGCGGACTCAGAGGGAGAGGAAGGGCTCTTTTACCTTTGGACCGCAGAAGAGATCAGAGAGGTACTCCAACCCGATCAGGCAAACCTGTTCTCACGTGCGTATGACGTAACCACAGCTGGCAACTTCGAAGGGAAGAGCATCCTTAACCTTCCACACAATCTGGAAGCGATCTCAAAAGCTGAGGGCATCCCTGCCGCCGAGCTAGCTGAGATGCTGACAAAGACACGTGGCAAGTTACTGGAAGTTCGTAACCGCCGTGAGCCACCTTTTCGAGATGATAAGGTTATTGTGTCCTGGAATGCGATGGCAATCCGAGCGCTCGCAGAAGCGGGAGCTGGCCTAGGAAGGTGGGACTATGTCGAGTCTGCGTGTCAGGCTGCAGACTTCTTATGGGAGAAGCTCCGGATCGATGGCCGCCTCCTCCATACCTACATGGCTGGCGAAGCAAAGATTTTGGCATTCTTAGATGACCACGCCGGTCTTGGCAATGCTCTTTTATCTCTCCATGAGGCTACTTTGGACCAACAGTACCTTGAGGCAACATACTGGCTCTGTGAAGAGATCCTGGAACGCTTCTGGGATCAGGATATAGGCACAGTCTATGACACTGCCTCTGATGCAGAGACACTAGTCTTCCGCCCACGGGACCCTATGGACAACGCTACCCCGTCTGGTCCCTCATTAGCGGCTGAACTTCTCACGCGCGCAGGCCACCTTTTCAACAACGATCGGTACAGCCAGGCCGCAGTCTGTATTCTTAACTACGAGGCTGAAGCCCTCGAACGATTTGGGCCAGCATTCGGACGTATGCTTTCGGTCCAAGACCGAATCCTAGCTAAGCCCACTGAAGTAGCCATCATAGGTAAAGAAGATGACGAAGCCACACGGTCACTGATTCAAGAAGCTCACGCTGGGTTCAATCGAAATAGGACGATTGTTGGAAAGACAACAGGTAATAAGGGGGAGCTGGTTCCGCTGCTTGAGGGCCGCTCACTTATTGATGGCGCCCCTGCTGCGTACGTGTGTCAGAACTACAGTTGCCTCCTCCCGGCGACTGAAGCAGACTCGCTCCGCTCCGCGCTTAAAGAGTTGAAGAACTCGTGACCTCTTCTCTGCTACCAGCTTCTGATACCTTTACGGGAAGTAGCGGCTCACCCCACCTTGGACGGCATGGCAATTCAAGCTAAGACGATCCTAGGAGTACCTGATCTGGGGGGCCTCACTCAAGATCAACTCTTGAGATTCTACCGCACAATGGTGACGTCTCGCCGTATTGATGACCGCGAAATCAATCTCAAACGGCAGAATAAGACCTTTTTCCAGGTATCCTCAGCCGGTCATGAGGCCATTGGCGTTACAATCGCTGAGCACACTAAGCCGGGCCATGACTGGTTTTTTCTTTACTATCGTGACCGAGCTATGGCCCTCGCCCTGGGTCAGACACCTCTTGATCATTTTCTCCAAGCTAGGGGCGCAGCGAAAGACGGTTCCTCCGGTGGGCGACAGATGCCAAGTCATTGGGGAAACCCGAGCCTCAACATCCCAACTAGCTCTTCTCCTACTGGAACACAGTTCCTACAGGCCGTTGGAGCCGCTGAGGCTGGCGCCAAGATACCGAATATCGAGAGTCTCCGAGAACAAATTCAGCAATTTGAGGAAGATGAGGTCATCATCGTCTGTACGGGCGAAGGTGCTACCTCTGAGGGTGAGTTTTGGGAGTCGCTAAATACAGCCTGCAACCTCAGCCTCCCGGTCGTCTATGTGGTACAGGACAATGGATACGCTATCAGTGTGCCTGTCGAAGTACAGACAGCCGGGGGAAGCATTTCCGATCTTGTATCAGGATTTCCAGGCCTTCACATCGTACGTTGTGACGGTACGGATCTGGTCGATTCATACCGAGCAGCTGGCGAAGCAGTGGCACACACTCGCAAGCAGCGTGGTCCATCACTGATTCATGCCACCTGCACTCGTCCGTATTCGCATTCCATGTCCGACGATGAGCGAGCCTACCGATCAGCCGATGAGCGAGCCGCTCAGGAGGACAGAGACCCGCTGCGAAAAGCTCGTTCCTTAGTCCTCAATTCCGGAGCTGCTACTGATGAGCAGTTAAGAGAGATAGAGATAGAGATAACCGCTGATGTTTCATCAGCAGCCGACCAGGCTTTAGCGTCACCGGCGCCAGATCCCGCAACCGCTCTTCGCCACTTATTCTCAGAAGAAATAGATCCGACCTCATCAGATTTCGATACTGAGGAAGAGCCAGATTATCAGAGCGAGAAACCTTTGACGATGGTCGACCTCCTCAATTCTTGCTTGAAAACCGAGATGGCCCGCGATGCACGAATTGTCATGTTCGGCCAGGACATTGCTGATGCATCACGCGAAGACGTGCTTCAGGAGGTCAAGGGCAAGGGTGGTGTGTTCAAGGTCACCTATGGTCTGCAACGTGAATTCGGACAGGAGCGAGTTTATAACGCACCGATCGCGGAAGCCAACATTGTAGGCAGGGCAATTGGCATGGCCCTGAGAGGGCTACGTCCCGTCGTCGAGATTCAGTTCTTCGACTATATATGGCCAGCGATGCAGCAGATCCGAAACGAGCTAGCGACCTATCGCTGGCGTTCAGATGGCAATTTCTCAGTGCCGGTAGTGGTTCGAGTGTCGTACGGCGGCTACGTCAGAGGTGGAGCCATCTATCACTCACAGACTGGTGAGACTTTATTCGCTCACACGCCTGGCCTGCATATCTGCATGCCCTCTACCGCAGAGGATGCCAACGGACTGCTTCGGACAGCCATACGTTGCGAAGATCCAGTGATATTCTTGGAACACAAGCACCTTTACCGACAGGTAGCCAACAAAGGACGCGACCCGGGTCCAAATTTCATGATCCCATTCGGGAAAGCAAAAGTCCGACGCGAGGGTAATGATGTGACAATCATTACGTGTGGAGCTCTTGTGAAGCGGAGTCTAGATGCTGCCAAGATCGCCTCGACTGAACACGGGATCGAAACCGAAGTCATTGACCTGCGAACAATAAAGCCGCTCGACATGGAACGTATCGCGGATTCCGTCAAAAAGACCGGCAAGGCGCTCGTGGTGCATGAAGACAGCTTGTCCTTCGGAGTCGGAGGAGAAATCTCAGCTAGAGTCGCGGATGAACTCTTCGAGTGGCTGGATGCGCCAATAAAGCGTGTGGCGTCGCTCGACACGTGGGTCGGTTATGCGCCGGTGTTAGAGGACGCAACCCTCCCGCAGACACAAAATGTGATCGAAGCGCTGAAGAAGCTCGCTGCGTACTGAGAAAGACCCTGCCCTCCGCAGGAATTGCAGCACCCAGTTGCGCAGTTCCTGCTGGCAATTTTCTAGAGCCGGATCCCTACGGTCGCAGCTAAGAACCTCAACGATGAACCCATGCCACTGCTGACCTGTGTCCCACGTATTTCAGCAAAACCACCAAAGCCAAGCGCACCTAAAGTTACTCCAGCACCAAGGTGGAAGCTCGGATCAGATCGTGTGGTGCTACCTGAAGCAGAAAGAGCACTGATGATTAGGTCTGTTTTATTTCGCGATACCCCCAACCCACCGAGGAGATAAGGGCCAATGCCGATGCCTGGCAACGTAAGGACTCCGCTGATAGCACCTGTCAGGAGCGTCGTCCTCTCAATCATACTAGACGCGGCCACCTCTCCGAATGAATGGTGTGCAGCATCCGCACGAATTGCGATTGGAATGCCTGGCACTTCAAGCTGAAGACCTGCCATACCATGCCACCCAGCTTCGGCCGCTTCACCAAAGTCTGAATATGGGCTGCTAAGCCCGCCGCCAAACATTAGACGAGGTTGAGCCTCAACACTTACTGGCACGAGCAGGAAACCGAGCAGGGTGCAAAATGTGAGGCGTCTCATTTCATCATCCTGAGGATTTAGTAGCCGACCCTTATATTCAACCTGTCCTAACCCAAGCTCAGACAGCAACCATTTTCTTTTCTGACCGGAGGCAGTCGCCTCCGATCATAATTTATCGTCTTCTGGCACAGCCGTTTTTTCGTGCGCGCAAAACCCGATGCGTTAGCAAGAAACCCAACCCCTTATCTCTACAAATACGCAACTGCTCACTGAAGACTAAGATGAGTGCAGTAGTGCTTAGACAATTGTTATCTCAGGATCAATTTCCTGAGCCCATGCAACGATTCCTCCACGAAGATTAGAGACCGCCTTATGCCCTGCCTCAGCGATTCTACCTGCCGCCTCCATACTCCGCTGACCTGTTCGGCAGTATACGATGACCTCTTTGTCATCAGGGATTTCCCCAATCCGATCCCCGAGTTCTGCAAGAGGTATGAGCCGCGCGCCGTAATCTACCAAGCTACTAACCGCCCATTCCCATGGCTCTCGAACATCTAAAAGATAAGGTGGCTCCTCTGAATCCAACTGACTCGCAACGATGCTAGGTTCTGCACTCGGGATGGTCACTACTTCAGTAACGCCACTCGCAGTCGCTGCCACTCCCACGCCGCAGAAAACTTCATAATCAATTAGCTCGGTCTGGGTGGGTCGATCTCCGCAGACTGGACAGTCCGGATTCCGACGCAACGTCACCTCGCGCCACTCCATATCAAGCGCATCGAAGATTAACAGACGGCCGGCAAGCAGCGTCCCCTTGCCTAGGATAAGCTTGATAGTCTCAAGTGCTTGGATCGAGCCGATAATCCCTGGTAACACCCCTAAAACGCCACCCTCTGCACAATTGGGTACCAAGCCAGGCGGGGGGGGTTCTCTAAAAAGACAGCGGTAGCACGGACCCCCTTCTGTAGCGAAGACTGAGATCTGGCCTTCCCAGCGAAACACGGAGCCATAAACATTGGGCTTGCCAGACAGCACACAAGCGTCGTTTACGAGATACCGAGTCGGAAAGTTGTCCGTACCATCTATTACGACATCGTAGTCTGAGACGATTTCTAGCGCGTTATATGAGGAAAGCGTGGTATTGTGCTTAACAACTTCGACATGAGGGTTCACATCCTCCAAGCGCTCTTCAGCGCTATCCAGCTTGTGACGCCCGATATCCTTCGTACCGTGAAGGAGTTGCCGCTGAAGGTTGCTCTCTTCGACGGCGTCGAAGTCGGCAAGCCCAATCGTTCCAACACCAGCCGCTGCCAGATAGAGCGCAAGCGGTGATCCGAGGCCCCCAGCTCCCACGCAGAGTACTCGACCATCTTTTAGTTGCTTCTGACCAGCTAAGCCGACTTCTGGAAGTGCCAGGTGTCGCGCGTAGCGGGTCAACTCAGGCTGTGAGAAGCCATTGAAAGTCATGCTACTCCCAGCCCTGAAAAGTGGTGGGGGTTCCGAATCAGCACCCTCGCGAGTGAGTAGGTCCTCATGTACCAGGAATTCCCCGGACGCCGCCCTGGGCGACCACCTGAAAACCTGCTGCATCCCGGGCCAACTTAGCCACAAGTTCTTCATCTTCACCAGCGGCCCTGCCAACATCCGCGAGCTGCCCGGCAAGTGCATAGTACTGCAGCGGGATATTCAATGTGGCGCGATCCTGCCAGATGGGCCGACCTATAAGGCCCCGGAACTGGTAGACATCCTGGTAAAGTCGCAGTGACCGAGGTAAATCGAACCAAAACCCACCCCAAGAAGCAGTTCCTTGAACCAATCTCGCAGGCTGCTCTTCGTCGAGACTCCTAAACTCGAGCTTGGTGGCCAGCCCGTGCCGAACACCCCAACGTTCCATACCGAGTTCGCTAAGCATGCCTCCAGCCGCTGAAAAGAAGATCGGGCGCTCACCGATAGAATCGTGAATGATTCTGAGTGCGAGCTGCTGGCCACGTTGCAAGACCGTCCCTGCTGGATAGGTCACGGCAATTTGAGGAAATGGAAGGGTCAGGGGCTCTGCTAACTGCGTACTGCCTACAGACCCCATCTGTTCGTCAGTCATACTTGTGATTGACCAAAGCGGAAAACCAGGGTCCTCATAAAGACCAGGTGCAAACGTTGGATCGAATGGACGCTGGTTCAGAGGGTCGGACAATTGCTTGAGTTGCTTAGGATACCAATCGGTGAAAAGGTACTGACCCACAATGACTGTTACGTCCTGTCGGATACCCTCCACCTCCTGCAAGTACCAGAGTGGGAAAGTGTCATTGTCACCGTTTGTGAATAGAACACCGTAGGGCTCGACACTCGCAAGCAAGTCAAAGGCCCAGTCTCGGGCGACATAATCACCGGCACGGCTCGCCCAGCTCCAATTCAGCACCAGGGGTATGGCAGCAACAAGCAGAATGGGCGATGAAGCCAAATACCGTCTCGGACCGGGTCGGATACCCGCGATGATGTGCCAAGTCCAGGCTAGACCGACACCTGCTAGAATCCCCCAAATGAGGAATCCAGCAACATAGAAATAGTCGCGCTCTCTCACTTCGTGGAGCGCCGGATCACTGATCTGCGGCGCCAAGGAGTATCCGTAACGAAAGTTCAAATAGACGACGAGGGCGAATGAAAGTGTTCCTACTAAAACAAATACGTATGAGAAGATGGCTCGGTCAGATCTCCAGACAGCCCACAATCCACCACAACCCAAAGCGAAGAAAAGCACCGTGAAGGGGAGACGGGCTGGGCTTGGAGTCTCTGAAGCATCAGCACCTCGAGACCATTGCCAGTCGAAGTATTGCAAGTACATCTCCAACTGGGCTGTAAGTGGTGCCTTACGCTCCGTCACCGGCGGAGTTTGGTATTGAACGCGAGCAAGGTTGTCTGCCAGTAAGGGACACTCAGGCAGAGGAAGCACCCTCCGCAGAGAACCAGGTAACACACTGCCGTATATCGACCCTGCAGCAGCGATTACGGATTCACAACTAGGGTCTCCTTCATTAACCACCGGGTCTAGAGCCGCTCGAATCGGCAGTACAAAATTGAAAGAAAGGCCGAGGATCCCTAACACTACCGCTCGACCCAAAAAAGATCGAGTAATCAGTTTTTGGGGGCCTGAAACCAATAGGAATACCACCAGGGCAGGAGCCGGGAGTAAAGACATGGGGTGGTTGGTTGATCCGATCGCTAGCAAGAAGACGGTCCAGAGTAGATACCGTTCACTGCCCAGCTCCTGCTTATTATCGTGCCAGCGAATCGCCAGCCAGCTGATGGCAGCGATGATCAGTACACTGAGCGTGTACACCTTCTCGTTCACATTTGACTGATTCCAGACACTGAACGCAGTAGCCCCGATAAGCGCGGATGCACCCGCGCCGATCCTGGCCACTATCAACTTCTTCTCTAAGAAGGGAGTTAGGACGCGATAGGCGACTAGGTAGAGAAATCCAGTAGCTGCCGCACTAGTGGTAGCTGCGAGAAGATTTATTCGAACTGCAACAGGTAGCCCCAGAGGTGCTAAAAGCAGGCTCCAGACCCGACCCAAAAACACAAAAAGAGGGTTACCCGGAGGGTGCGGTATTCCGACTATATGTGCAGTCGTAATGTACTCACTTGTGTCCCAGAAAGCGGTGGTGGGTGCGAGAGTCAGAACATAAAGGACCCATGCTCCAGCCCCAGCGATCAATGCCGAACGATACGGCGGGCGGGCGACGTGTCCGGTCAGCGGCTCGTTTGCCCCGATAAGTTGCTGCACGATTTTCTGGCCCTCTCTGTCCGAACTCACAACCTATCGGAGGGTGTCCCGCTGCCGCCGACTGAATAATCCCTCTTCAGCAGTCCACGATGCCAAAGCTCATGGCCGGCAATAATCCATGGAAAGCAACGGACCGTAAATCCTGCTCCTCCTGCGACCCCGCTTCGGCCACCGGATTCAGCCGACAAAGTTGATATCATATAGACGGTCGACCGCCTAAGCACCGCCCACTCTGCTGCTAGATCCTCAAGTGACCGCTGATCAGCGTTTGAGTTATCTCCCCATTCATTGTGATCGATACCAGGCAGGACAACATCTTCTGAACGAGCGATGCTCAGTGTTTGGTGTGCGAGCACCCGCTCTATGTCAATCAAATGACCCGCAACTCCCCGAATGCTCCACTTGTCGGGCTGGTAACGATACATCTCTTTGGAGGGCAGTATTTCTTGGAAGAGTGACAGGGTCTCTCCGAGCTGGTGGATCAAAGTCTGAAAGATGTCCCCATCCGGCACGAGATCGATATACTTCCTATAACGATCTTCGTGCTCGTCACGGTTTGGACGCCCAAAGCCATTCATATCCCACGACTCCTTCAATGGTCGAGGTCTTCGATCGTTCTAACCGAGGGGAGGCGCTCGTTCTGCAATCGTCTCGCGATACTTTCAGTCTCTTTCATAGCCCTTAAAACATTTCCCCCAGCCAGCTTAGCAAGTTCCCGCTCTGTCCACCCACGTCTTGCTAGCTCGGCAAAAAGTGCAGGGAATTTTGACACATCTTCTAACCCATCAACGGTGATCTCGATTCCATCAAAGTCCGAACCGATGCCCACGTGATCGATGCCTGCAACATTGGAAATGTGCTCGATGTGATCAGCAACGTCAGAGATCGTTGCTTCCTCCCTGCTCGAGATGAACGGAGGATAGAAGACGGCCATCACTACCCCGCCATTTTCGGGAAGACGTCGTAATACATCATCCGGAACATTTCGAGTATGCTCACGGACGCTATTGGCCGCAGCATGTGACCAAATAACTGGGGCCTCCGACACATCGAGTGCATCATGCATCGTCCCCGAAGAGGTGTGGGCTAAGTCAACCAGCATACCTAACCGGTTCATCTCCCTGACCACCTCTTTCCCGAACTCAGTCAGACCTCCATGACGGTGCTCGCCAGAGCCCGCATCCGCCCAATCGAGTGTCCCATTGTGCGTAAGCGTCATATACCGGACGCCGATCTCGTAATAGCTACGTAACGCTCCCAAAGAATTCTCAATCGCGTGGCCCCCTTCAATACCAAGCAAGGAGGCGATTTTCCCAGAAGAAAAAACTTGCTCCAAGCTGGAAGCATCGAGCGCCAACTCAAAAACATCCGGATACTTGGCAATGATTTGTAGAGCGATGTCGATCTGCTCAAGCTGCCTCTTGGCGGCACCTTGTTGGACCGCACTGTAGGGGATGTATACCGACCAAAACTGTGCCCCAACCATTCCAGTCCGCAGGCGTTCAATATCTGTGTGGAATGTTGTACGTGCTCGGAGATCATGCTCGGGAGCATTTACATCCCCTGGTGCTATCTCACTCTCGTAAATTGCGTAGGGCAAATCGTTGTGCCCATCAATCAGTGGAGTCGACAAAAGAACGCGCCTAGCCACAGTCATTGGATCTTCTGCCTGAGAACTACAAGAGGTCCCCGCTGTGCAGAGACAGATAAAAAGAAAAAGATTGATCCACCTCATGCACTCTCCAACGTGTAGGGGATCGACGAGAGCAGAATCTTCTCAGTAGAGGAGAGGTTCGAGCTATCTACTTCTCTGGCCACCTGATGTGTTCGTACGCCTTAATTTCGTTGAGATTACGAAGCGTTAGTCCAATACGGTCCAGGCCCTCTAAAAGGCAGGTGCGCCGGAACGAGTCAAACCGAAAACTCGCGAGAACACCTTCAGCATTCGACACGGTCTGCTCCTCAAGATCAACGGTCAGCTGCAAGGGAGCTTCACTCTTAGCACTGTGCAATATGGTCGCAGTCTCTTCCTGACTTAGTTCGACTGCCGCAATCCCGTTCTGGTCGGCGTTCTCGCGGAAAATATCAGCGAAACTGGGCGCTAAAACTGCTCGAATCCCGAAGTCACGTAATGCCCAGGCGGCATGCTCACGTGACGAACCACAGCCAAAGTTATCTCGTGCCACCAAAATCGAAGCTCCGGCGTACTCTGACTTGTTTAGTACAAAATTCAGCCGCTTCGTTCCGTCGGAGTTCATTCGCCAATCCCAGAACAGGTATTCCCCGTAGCCAGTGCGTTCGACCCTCTTCAAAAACTGCTTTGGGATGATCTGGTCAGTATCGACATCGGCCCGGTCCAGAGGAGCAACGATACCAGTATGTTTTATAAAGGGCTCCATCAGTTCTTTAACTCCCTCGGATCGGTGAAACGTCCAGCCACAGATGCTGCAGCTGCCATCGCTGGGCTAACCAGGTGTGTGCGCCCTCCCCGACCCTGCCGTCCTTCAAAATTCCTGTTTGAGGTCGACGCACACCTCTGACCTGGATCTAGCGTATCAGGGTTCATCCCTAAACACATAGAGCAGCCGGCTTCCCGCCACTCGAAACCAGCAGCCTGGAAGACCTTATCAAGCCCTTCCTGTTCGGCCCTACTCTTCACCGCCGTGGACCCTGGAACCACCATAGCATGAACCCTTTCATGAACTTTTTGGCCTTCTATCAGCAGGGCAGCCTCTCGCAGATCCTCAATACGGCCATTTGTGCAGGAGCCGATAAACACACGGTCGATCTCCACAGAGCTGATCGGTGTCCCAGCCTTCAAGTCCATGTACTCGAGCGCCCTCTCTGCCCCCTCACGCATCCCAGAATCCTCGAACTCGGTGGGGTCTGGCACTGAGCCCGAGATTGGTATCACCATCCCAGGATTCGTGCCCCAGGTCACCTGAGGTTCAAGCTCACTAACGTCGACTGTTGTGGCATGGTCAAAATGAGCACCCTCGTCCGTGGCAAGCTTCTGCCACTCTGCAACAACTTCATCATACTCGTGGTCCGACGGGCCCATCTCTCGACCCCGGAGGTATTCGAAGGTCGTGCGGTCGGGAGAAATCATTCCAGCCCTGGCACCTGCTTCGATGGACATGTTGCAGACCGTCATCCGCTCTTCCATTGATAAGGAGCGTACAGCCTCTCCTGTGTATTCAATTACATACCCACCACCACCGGCCACACCGATCTGTCCAATTATGGCCAAGATCAGGTCCTTAGCAGTGATCCCATCGGGCAGCTCGCCCTTAACAGACACTTCCATCGATTGAGGGCGTCGTTGCGGGATGCACTGTGTAGCCAAGACATGCTCCACTTCGGAGGTGCCAATGCCGAAGGCAAGCGCCCCAAAAGCCCCATGCGTAGCAGTATGGCTGTCGCCGCAAACTATCAACATACCCGGCCGGGTTAGACCAAGCTCAGGACCAATCACATGGACAATGCCCTGTCTAGGGTCATGGACGTCTATCAGTGGCACGCCGAAACGTTCTGCGTTTTGCCGCATAGTCTCCATCTGAGTCTTAGCTAACTGATCCAGAATGGGTAGAGATCGGTCCGTAGTTGGAACATTATGGTCAACGGTAGCGATTGTGAGGTCAGGGCGTCTGACCACACGACCCGCTAGTGCTAGCCCTTCGAAGGCCTGGGGTGAGGTGACCTCGTGCACGAGGTGCAAGTCCACATACATAAGGTCCGGCCCACCATTACCAGACTTGACTAAGCTCCTCTCCCAGATCTTATCGAGAAGGCTTCTGGGTCCTTCCATATGTCCATTATCGCTCATACCACCGCCTCTGCTACAGCGTGCGCAAATTCTTCCGTAGAAACGGGGTTGTCTTCCCGCCCAGCCAGGTCAGCTGTCCGTAATCCATTGGCAAGCGTCTGCTGCACTGCCTTTTCTATAGCTTCGGCCTCAATGTGAAGATCGAAGCTATGTGAAAGCATTAATGCGCCAGAACGGATTGCTCCAATTGGATTTGCAATCCCCCGCCCTGCGATGTCTGGAGCGGATCCGTGCACAGGCTCGTATAGGCCCACTTCCCCACCCACGCTTGCGGAAGCAAGTAGCCCTAGAGACCCGCACATAGCCGATGCCTCATCACTCAAAATGTCGCCAAAAAGGTTGCTCGTCAGTACTACATCGAAGCGGCTAGGTGCCGTAACGAGTTCCATTGCTGCTCTGTCAACCAACATGTGCTCTAGTGTGATGTCCGGATACCGCGCACCCACATCCTCTACAACCGAGCGCCAAAGTTGAGAAACCTCAAGCACATTCGCCTTATCGATCGAAGTCACATGACGACGTCTATTCCCCGCCAATTGAAAGGCAACCTCAGCGACACGCGTAATCTCAGCTTCATCATAGACCAAGGTATTTACCGCCCGACTGCCCTCACGCCCGCGTGGCGTCCCGTAATAGATGCCCCCGGTGAGCTCTCTTACTATGACAAGGTCACAACCACCTGCAATTTCTGGCTTTAGCGCTGACATCCTGACGAGTTCCTTATCGACCTTCGCTGGCCGAAGGTTTGCAAAACATTGAAGCTCAGAGCGGAGACGTAGGAGAGCTGATTCCGGACGTACTCCAGGCTCAAGCCTGTCAGCCCGAGGGTCACCCACAGCTCCCAGAAAGACAGCTGGTCCCTTTAAACAGGCTTCAAGAGTCTCATCTGGTAACGGCGTCCCGCTTGAATCGTATGCATTCCAACCGACCGCGTACTCCTCGAGGTCTAATTCGTGCGAGTACCGCCTGGCAACAGCTTCTAGCACATGTTGCATGGCTCGAGTCACCTCCACACCCACCCCGTCACCAGGCAGAACTACTACCCGTATTCTACTCATCTAGATGCCCCTGAAATCTGAGTCAGCGCCCAGATGAGTATCATCTAGAGTGCGAACTGCTGCTGCTTTGTTGACGGCGTGCAGGTACGCATCAACAGATGCACGCACAACATCGGTATGCGCCCCTCGACCAGCAAAAGTGCGCCCATCTATGAGGGCTTGGATCGATACCTTCCCAAGAGCATCCCTTCCGGGTGTGGCAGCACGAATAATGAATCGTTCTAGGACCACCCGATAACCCAGGACTGATTCTATCGCAGCAAATGCCGCAGCGATCGGACCATCCCCTGCCCCCTCACCGATCATGGATTCATCTTCGTCTTTTATCTCAACAGATGCGTTTGATATATCACCACCACAGGTCACGTTCAGCTTTGTGAGTCTATATACCTCAGGCACATCCTCCATGACCCCATGATGGAGGATTGAAATGAGATCTTCATCCAGTACAGTCTTTTTCCGGTCTGCGAGAGCCTTGAAGTCACGGGTCACACGCTTGAGTTGGTCTGCAGAAAGCTTATAACCCAAGGAGTCATAGCGGGCCTCGAGCCCATGCCGACCCGAGTGCTTACCCAAGATCAGCTCAGTACCAGGTGCCCCAACTAATTCCGGCGTCATAATCTCGTACGTTCGGCGGTCACTGAGGACACCGTGTTGATGAATGCCCGCCTCGTGAGCAAAGGCATTACGACCAACAATTGCCTTATTGGGCTGAGGCTCGATACCGGTCAGATATGATAGAAGGCGACTCGTGCGGTATAGCCGCTGTGTCTGAATGCCTGTCTCATGACCTAGGCCGTCTCCACGCACATGCAGAGCCATGACGAGCTCCTCAAGGGAGGCGTTTCCAGCACGCTCGCCAATCCCATTGATGGTACACTCAACTTGCCGGGCACCTCCTTCGATTGCTGCCAGCGAGTTTGCCACGGCCAGACCCAAGTCATCATGACAGTGAGTACTGAGCACACAACCAGCAAGGCCAGGGACACGCTCCCCTAAGCTGCGAAATGTGTGCTCAATTTCTCTGGGTAGTGTGTACCCAACCGTGTCCGGAATGTTGATCGTGGTAGCACCTGCTTCTACCGCAACACGAACCACTTCTGTGAGAAAATCGAGTTCGGTCCGCATAGCATCCTCAGCGCTGAACTCGACGTCTTCCGTATAGCCCAAAGCAATCTCTACTGCTTCTGCCGCCTGTGCGACGCACTCCTCGCGTGAAATGCCAAGCTTCTGACTAAGATGGATGTCCGATGTAGCAATGAACACGTGGATCCGAGCTCGGGGTGCAGGCTCCAAAGCCTCCGCTGCTCGCTCAATGTCGCTTCTCACCGACCTTGCAAGCGCAGTAATTACTGGCCCCTGAACCTCCTTGCTAATCGAGCGCACAGACTCCGCGTCCTCAGGCGAGCTTGCAGCGAAACCAGCCTCAAGGACATCGACACCGAGTGACGCTAGCTCATGTGCAAGCCGCAGCTTTTCTGGGGCTGTCATACTAGAGCCGGGCGACTGCTCACCGTCTCTCAGAGTCGTGTCAAATATTGTGATCCGCGCCATCGTTATATTCCCGTTGGGTGCATGAAAAAAGCGGCGGGCCTCGGG